>Ga0209047_1001191_pt1 | contig 19591 bp, 18 predicted proteins | sample SaaInlV_165m_DNA_3_FD_184681 | JGI IMG/M metagenome (GOLD analysis project Ga0209047, IMG submission 184681) | Marine microbial communities from expanding oxygen minimum zones in the Saanich Inlet - Saanich Inlet SI037_S3LV_120m_DNA (SPAdes)... | ecosystem: Environmental > Aquatic > Marine >...
GGAGAAATTGATGACCGGGGAATCCTTCGAAGACCATCACCTCTGCTTCTTCACAACGGTCCTTCAGCCAGGTCACCATCTCCGAGAGACTGATGACGGGAAATCCGTGATTTTTGAGCATCGGCGGCACCGGAATGCGCAGCGCGCCAGTGGTGGAAAGGTGACGTACTTCTTCCTGGTCGACCCAGGATTCGACGGGGATCCCAGAGTCTCGCCAGTCCTCACCGAGCAGTTCCACTAGCGGGCGAGGATCGACCACTGCCCCGGAGAGGATGTGGGACCCCACCGTCTGGGCCTTTTCAATGACAGCAATCTCCACATCCTCCCGACCCATGGCGGTCAGTTGTTTCTTCAGATGGAGAGCCGATGTCAGGCATGCCGGGCCTGCTCCGACGAACAGGATGTCTACCGGCAACTCTTCTCGCTCGATGGGCATGATCGCTCCGATCCGGGGTTTGCGGCATCTTATCCAGCCCGGCCAGGGATTCCACCTGACCGAGTGCTCCTTGCAGTGAACAGCGGGCCGTCGTAGTTTCCTGCGGATGAGACTGATTAGCCGGAAGGGGGTCCGAGGTGGCTCGTTCGAGCAGCAACAAGAAATTAGCGGGGAAACAGGCACTCTCCGGAAAGAAGCGAAGGAAGGTGCGTCTCGACGGCTGTTCCTTCACATTGAAGGATCTGGCAGCGATTGCCGCAGGAGAAGCCACCCTTCGATTGACCCGCCCGGCTCGCCAGCGGATCGAGGCGGCCTCCCGAACGGTGATCAAGGCTGCAGCGTCCACCGAGCCGAGTTATGGCATCAACACCGGTTTCGGTCGATTTTGTCGGGTCCAGATCGAGCCGGCTGAGGTCGAGAAACTGCAATTGAATCTGATTCGATCTCATGCCACGGGAATCGGGGCTCCACTCGAGGCGGCCCAGGTTCGCCTGGCGCTGGCGCTGCGAGCGAATGCCCTGGCGCGAGGAAATAGCGGCATCCATCTCGAGGTGATCGAATTGCTGATGGAGATGCTCGAGAAGGACGTGCTGCCCAAGATCCCCAGAATGGGCTCGGTCGGGGCCAGTGGTGATCTCGCTCCTCTCTCACACCTGGCTCTGGTGCTGGTCGGGGAGGGCGAGGCGTTGGTCGGAGGTCGGTGGCTCACTGGCAAGACAGCCTTGCGCCGAAGTGGCCTCGAGCCGATTGTTCTCAAGGCCAAGGAAGGCCTGTCGCTGATCAACGGAGTGCAGGTCTCGGTGGCGATGCTGACGGGAGCCCTGCTGGAGGCTCAAGCAGTGGTGGATGCGGCGGATCTCTCCGCCGCCATCAGCCTCGAGGGGCTGCTGGGATCTATGCAGCCCTTCGATGAGAGGATCCACCAGGTCCGACCCCATCCTGGCCAGGCGAGGGTGGCAGCCAGCATCCGGTCCCTTTTGAAGGGGAGCCAGATTACCGCCTCCCACATCAACTGTGATCGGGTCCAGGACCCCTATTCCTTGCGTTGTGTTCCTCAGGTTCATGGTGCGGTTCGAGATGCGCTCGATTGGATCGGCCAGACCGTCGAGAGGGAAGCCAACTCCTCGACCGATAACCCGCTGGTTTTCGCCGAGCAGGATGAAGTCCTCTCTGGCGGCAACTTTCATGGTGCGCCGGTGGCCTACGCTGCAGATCTCCTGTCGATCGTGCTCACCGATCTCTCTTCCATCTCGGAGCGTCGTACAGAGAAGCTGATCAATCCCGATACCAATCAGGGATTACCTGCGTTTCTCGCCCGAAACGAGGGACTCGAATCGGGGTGGATGATGGCGCAGGTGACTTCCGCCGCACTGGTGTCACGGATGAAAGTTCTCTCCCATCCGGCTTCAGTCGACTCGATCGTGACGTCGGCGGGATCGGAGGACCATGTCAGCATGTCGACGCATGCCTCGGAGAAGGCGGCGGAATGTGCGGGGCTGGCTGCGCACGTGATCGGGATCGAATTACTGGTGGCGCTCGACGCCATCGAGTTGAGGAGACCGTTGCGAAGTGGTCGACGATTGGAGCAGAGAATCGCAGCGATCCGCCAGCGAATTCCTGCACGGTCGGGAGATCGGATCCTGGCTTATGAACTGGAAGATGCAGCAACCCTGGTACGAGAAGGTCAGGTTGCGGTTCTCTAGTTCTCTGGCAGCGTTCCCTCGAAGACGACCAGCCGTTCATGATGGACACCATCTCGAACCGAATAAGATCCCGGGACCTTGGCCATTTCCAGGATGAAACCGGGATCGTCAAAGTAGTAGTCGCGGAACGGGAAGTCCTTCTCCGCAAGAATCTTTACCGACATGCCACAGTCTTCCATCAACGAGATCGTTTTGGGCATATTTCCCATCGTCGAATGGATGAAGATGATACGGCCGCCCGGTCGGACCAACTTGTGAGCCTCCAGGATGAGTGTATCGATGAAATATCGGCGGTATCGTTTGCCCGAAACACAATAGGGAGGATTGGCGACCAGGGTGTCATGGCCACTGACGTCGACCTGGATCCAGTCCGCCACAAGTAGGCGCGCCGGAATCTCGACCTGATGGGAATCTAGATTCTTGCGCGCGTGGATCAAGATCTGATCGTCAATCTCTGTGAGGAGCAACTCACGAGCTCCACGCTTTGCCAGGATGATTGCATGCAAGCCGCAGCCAGTTCCCAGTTCCAGCACACTCTCTCCGGAGAAGTTCAGCGCCCCGAGGGTTTCGGCGAGCAAGACTCCGTTGTGTGTCGGGTTCCAGACGCCTTTCGGTACCTCGAGGTTCAACTGGAGGTCTCCCACATTGAATGCCATCGAGTGGGCAGATAAGTTGTTGCCAGTCGGCTCTAAGGGGGTCATCGGGATGGGCTCTCTCTCATCGTCGGCATTAATTTTCCAGTTACCTGGTTTGGCGAGGCTCCGCCAAACTACCAGAGGGCGGGTGAAGCATCCACGAACTGGGTCGGGTATGTTGGCGGTGGTGAAGCCAACCCCGGTATCGTGCATCGGTCGGAAGGGGTACTGATCCAGAAGGGCAGAGATCGAGATGACGACTCATGAGGATCGTTGGAGCCGGCACCGAGAAATCTCGGGTGGGATTCTAGCTCTCGATGCGGAAGATCTGCTCCGCCTGCTACCGTTGTCGAAGAAGCGGATCCTGATCGACCGAGTGCTGTCGCTTCAACCGGGGAGCCATGCAGTGGCACAAAAGGCAGTCACCGCAGGCGATGTGGCGACTCCGGGTCGAAAATCTGGCTTTGTTTTTCCATCCACCAGTGCCCTCATCGCACTGGAGCAGGTCTCGATGGTGATCCTGCTCTCTGCAGCCGAACCGAAAAGTACTCTCGCATCGGCCTGGTGTCATCAGCCCACGTCGGTCTATCCTTCACTGGTGGAGGTGGAGACGCTGGATGTGGTGCAAGAGATGACGGTACCCGGTCTTCTGCATCTGCGTGCCAGCAAGGTCTCAGAATCGAGCGAAACAGTGAAATTTGAGGGTGGAGTGAGCGTTGGCGGCGAAGAGTTCATCACCGCTCACTGGTGGATGGGGATCATCGAAAGTTAACACGCTGCTCAATTGAAAAAAGAGGTGGAACCTGACTCCCGCCAGTCTGGCGGGGGGGCGCGCGTCAGGTTCCGGTCCTCTTCGTGGGAGTGTCTTGATTCAGATCTAGTCGTCGAGGAATCCCTCGAGGTTTCGCGAGCGCACCGGGTGGCGCAACTTTTTCAGTGCACGGATCTCGATCTGGCGAATCCGTTCTCGGGTTACCTTGAACTTCTTGCCCAGTTCTTCGAGGGTGAAGGTGCTATCGCGACCGATACCGAAGCGCATCTTGATCACCTCTCGCTCGCGCAGACTCAGGGTTTCGAGGATGTTACCCATCCGACCCTTGAGTGCTGAGATGGAGAGTGCCTCGGCGGGAGATTCAATTCGATGATCCTCGAGGAAGTCGCCGAAGGTGGAATCGTCCTCGGTTCCGATCGGTGTCGAGAGGGACACAGGAGAACGACTGAGTCTGAGCATCGCTTCCAGTTCTTCCGCGGGGATATCCAGTTCCTCTGCAATCTCGTGGATGTCGGGGCGACGTCCCTTCTTCTGCAGGTGCTCCCGGCTGACTCCACCCAACTTGCTCATCGTCTCTGACATGTAGACTGGCAGGCGGACCATGCGAGACTTCTCAGCGATGGCACGACTGATCGCTTGACGAATCCACCAGGTGGCGTAGGTCGAGAACTTGTAACCTTTGCGGTACTCGTACTTCTCACAGGCGCGCATCAGTCCGGTGTTCCCTTCCTGGATCAGGTCCAGGAATGAGAGACCGCGTCCTCGATACTTCTTGGCGACGCTGACCACCAACCGGAGATTTCCAGAGGATAATCCACCCTTGGCACTCTCGTAACGATTGAACTGAACGGTGATCTCGCGAGCGCGCTCGATGAAGGCCGGGTACGCCTCAAGGATCGCCTCGTTGATCTCGTCGAACTCGGGACTGATCGCACGCTTGTTACGAATTCTCAGTCCGACGATTTCTTTCTCCAGTCTCTTACCAATGGTCGAAACATCGGACTGCCAGCGGCTCATGTACTTCATCTTCACCTGGTACGATTCGAGCATCCGGGCCAGTCGCAGGATTCGACTGTGAAGTCTCTTTTCGAGGGCGGGTCGCACTTCGGTGTCTCCGAGGGGTACATCTTCCAGGTCATTGGATTCCGACACGTTGAGGGCAAAGAGCGAGCGCATTCGCGGCAGTTCCTTCTCCAGACGGTCGTAGAACGCCTGGCGGTCTCCTTTGCGAGACAGAGTCAGATCAAGGCTCTTTTCGACCAGGCGAGTCTGGTTCGAGATCTGCTCGAGCAACTGAAGAGATTCATCTTGGCCGATGGCGGTCTGGTAGACATGGCGAGACAATGTCGCCTGACTCTTCTCGATCTCCTTGGCGTAATGAATCTCTTCATCACGGGTCAGCAGTGGAATCGCAGCCATCTGTGAGAAGTACATGCGGATCGGATCGTCGAGAGCTTTGACCGCAGACTGCTCTGCCTCGGCGCTGGCTTTCAGTTCCTTCTCGATCTCCTTCTCGGCTTTCTTCGCCTCCTCGACATTGAATTCTGTCGAGTCCAGATCATCGCCATCCTTATTATCGGAGAGAAGGATCCGACAATCGATCTTGGTCAGCAGCGCATGTACTTTTTCCAGCTTCTTCTTGTTGTTCTTGACCTCAGGGAGGTGACTGATGATCTCGTCGATGCCGACTTCGTCTCGACCCGAGATCTTCTTGAGTAACAATTCCAAACGCTGCTGGAATGGTTTCATGGTGAGCCTCCTGATCCGCTGCTGTATTGAGTGGGGGGCCATCGCTCCCTCGACCCATGAACAATGGCAAGGATCGGGCCTGGATCAGCAGGTCGAGGAGTGGGCTTGAGGGCGGTGTATTAGAGGATTGAAGTGTTGAGAGGTACGACTTCGGGAGGAACTGTCCAGTAATGGAACGAATTCGAATGCGCTCGCCGGGAACCCTCGCGGATCACTCCTCGGTCAAGCCGTAGCGGCGCATCTTGGCGTACAGGGTGGTCTTGGGGATTCCGAGCCATTCACACACCTGGCCTCGGCGACCATTGCAACGATCGAGAGCCTCCGAGATCCACTCCGCTTCAAGTTGTTCGATGGCGTCCTTGAGGGAGCCGCAACTGCGCACCCGATCGAGCCCGGCTCTGTTGGTGGAGTTCTGGTGGAGGGTGTGATCCTTCTCGATCACTCGAGGAGACAGGTCAGTGGAGGAGAGTTGATCTTCTCCAAGGGCATGAACCCTTCGGATCTCGTTTTGTAACTCACGGATGTTCCCGGGCCAGTCATGCTGTAACAGCACTTCGGTGAGTTCGGCGCTCATCTGCTTGTCGGTGCCGGCTTCCTGATTGAGACCTGCGAGGAAGTGATTTGCGATGAGGGAAATATCCGTGCCGCGCTCCCGCAGTGGTGGCAGGTGAACATTGATCACATTGAGCCGGTAGTAGAGGTCCTCACGGAAGCGGCCACCCTTGACCTCTGCGGAGAGGTCTCGATTGGTCGCAGAAAGGACCCGAACATCGATCTGGATCGATTCCTGGCCACCCACACGGCGGATCACACCTTCCTGAATCACTCGCAGTAATTTCTTTTGCAAGCCAGCAGAGGTATCTCCGATCTCATCGAGGAAGATGGTGCCTCCATGAGCAAGTTCGAACAACCCAGGACGATCGGTCGTGGCCCCGGTGAAGGCACCTTTCATGCACCCGAACAATTCAGTCTCGAGCAAGTTTTCCGCAATGGCGCCGCAATTCTCGCTGATGAAGGGGCCATCGGGACGAAGGCTGTGTTGATGGATCGAACGAGCTGCGAGTTCTTTACCAGTGCCGCTTTCTCCGGTGACCAGGATCGGTGCTTGACTGGGAGCGACACGCTGGATCAGCTGATGCATCGCAAGGATGTCTGGATGCTCACCGATGATCGAGACTGGCTTGAAGGTTGCCGTTGAAGTTGCAGCGGGTCGGATCGGCGTCCGTCGAGGAGTCGTGTGATCGGTAGGGGCGGTGCTGCTGTCGGCGATCGCGGTTCGAAGCAAGGTCGATTGGATTCCTACCATCGCAAGTGCCAGCCACGCATCTTCATGGGTGGGATCATTCAGCGGTTGAAAACGGTGATCGAGGTAGAGCCAGTGCTCAGCATCGATGGGTAGGATGTGGACGGCTGTGGTTCGGGGAAGTCTTTCTCGATCCCAGCGGTCACGATCGGGTAGTGCGGGGACATCGTTGCAGGACCATGGGGACTTCTGTTCCATCGCACGGTGGATCAGCGGCTTGAGGATCTTGTCGAGCGGGTTTCGCAATTCTTCTCGATCGAGGTCCCGAGCCAGCAGGCATTGCCAGGGATGATCATGGGAGGGACGTAGCAGGAATCCTCGTTCGGCACCGACACTCTCGATGGCCAGATCGAGCAGGGCCCGCAGCGACTTCTGGGGATCCGATTGTGCCAGCATCGCAGCCAGAGCCGTGGCCGAACCGGTCCCATCCTGCGCGAGGATCTCGTGCAGGAGCACTGGATTCTGGGCTTCGCGAGCGGACTCCATCGCTGGACCTCCCTCTGCCCCCGCTCGATCTACTGGCAATCGAGCACTCAGGGGTGAGAATCACCATCCCCAGCACATGAGGAGCATCCTCGTGCCGGGGAGTCATTTCCGGGCAGTATTCCCGGAACCACCCCAGGTCCGTACATCGGGTACGATTCCTGCGGCGAAGAAGCATACCATCCGGGGTGAATTCACCCTGTGGAAGGATCAGATCGATGGAACGTACTCTCATCCTGCTGAAGCCAGATGCCGTTCAGAGGCGCCTGGTAGGCCCGATTGTCGAACGATTCGAGCGCAAGGGGCTCAAGGTGATCGGCATGAGACTGATGAAGATTAGTGACGAATTGGCCGCAACCCACTACGAGGCACACCAGGGAAAACCGTTCTACGCGGGGCTGGTCAAGTTCATGACGTCTGGACCGGTCGTGGCCCTCGCTCTCGAGGGGAATCAGGCGATCACGGTTTGTCGCAAGCTGATGGGGGAGACCTTTGGCTGCGACGCCACCGCCGGAACCATCCGCGGGGATTTTGGAATTTCAAACGGATTCAACCTGGTCCACGGATCGGATAGTCCCGAGGCGGCCCAACGTGAGCTGGAGCTGTTCTTCGAAGCGGACGATATTCACTCCTACCCGCTCGTCGACGACTGCTGGAACGCAGCAGAGTGATGGCGAGTCGACGCAGTGAGAGATCTCACTCACTGCGTCGGCAAGGAGTGGACCGGTGAATCAAGACGCCCCACGAGGATTGAGACGAGAAGAGGTGACGCGCCTCGTCGATGAGTTGTCTGATCTGGTGGTGGGACAGCACGTAGGCAAGGTGTTTGACGCTCCCGATGGAAATCTCAGGATCGTGATCGGATCGGGGTCCACCCGAAGGCACCTGTTGATCTCACTTCATCCAGGAACAGCGAGGATGATTCTCTGGAGCGATCCTCCGGCGGCCACACCATCGCCTGGTGAACTGGCCACGGCACTGCGGGAACTGCTGTCCGCTTCACGGGTAGAACGAGTTGACCAACCCGGGGAGGATCGGGTGATGCGACTGGTCCTTTCCCGAGGTGGGAAAGCGGGCCCCACGAGGGAACTGATTGTCGAACTGTTTGGCCGTATGGGGCGCCTGGTGGTGATCGAGGGCAGCTCACGTCGGGTGTTACTGGTCAGCGGTCGCACTGGTGTCGGCCGTGGAGATCCTTACGTTTTGCCCGATGGAGCGAGGGACCTGGATCCATCGGGACCCACTGCCACCATGCCTTTCGATCCGATCCAGGCGATTCCCAGCGATCAGCGAGGAGGCGAGGCCCCACTCCATCAGTGGCTTTTTCCACGACTGCAGCAGCAGGAACAGCAGAATCATCTGCGGACACTGCTGAGGGTTGAACAGCAGTCACTGAAACGGGCATTGAAACTTCTCCGGAGGAGAACTCGCAAGCTGGATCAGGATCTGGAAGCGGGTGCGTTGTGGCAGCAGTGGCAGAGATACGGTGAACTGTTGAAGGGGAACATCCCGCGCATTTCGAGGGGGATGAACTCGATCGAGGTTCAAGACTGGTATCAGGAGGGTGCGCCGCTGGTCGAGATCCCACTCGAGAAGGATCGAACTCCGATGCAGAACATCGAGCGATGTTTTCGGCGAGCGAGAAAAGGAAAACGATCGCTGGTGGTGCTCGGAGAGAGAAGGGACCAGGCGTTGGACGCCATCTCCCAGCTCGAGCAAGGGGTGGAATCGATCGAGCAGCAACAACAGTTGGAACTGTTGGACCACCAGTCGGTCGAGCAGTGTTGCTCCGAGGCGAGAAGCCTGGGAAGTCGATTTGGAAAGAAGAGGCAGCAACGGAGGGTTACCCCGCGAGGATCTTCACGAGTCGCCGTTGCGCCTCGATTTCGAAAGTATCGCAGTCGTGAAGGACTCGAGATCCTGGCCGGGCGCAGTGCTCGAGAAAATGACGAACTGAGTATTCGGACCGCTCGCGGCAATGACCTGTTCTTTCATGTTGCTCACCGGCCCGGAGCCCATGTGATCCTGCGGGTCGACCGCGGTCGGGTGGCGGCACCGGAGAGTATCGAGGATGCCGCTTACGTGGCGGCCTACCTCTCCGGGTGGAGGGGGCCAGGTACGGCGATCGTGCACTGGACCGAGGCCAAGAATGTCAGGAAACCGAAGGGGCTTCCACCGGGAAAGGTGCGAATCCACCGCGAGAGAGAATTCCTGGTTACCCCTCGTGAGGACGGTTTATCGTCGGTCAGCGTCCCCGACCTGGAGAGTTGATCCGCACTTTTTAAGGCTCGGATCGGATCAACAGACTTCCCATCCAGGACTCTGGCACTAGACTGGACGATCGATCTCAGAGACCCGTCTCGCTCTCATGCAGAGGACCGATTAGATGCTTGAATTTCAGATGTCCGATTCTCCACGCCTCTACCGGAGAAAGTCGATCTTTCCTCTCTTCACCCAGGTGATGGGGATGGCAGTGCTGGTCGCACTGGTCGGATGCAATCCGTCCACTGATGTTCGCGATGAAGATGATGCTGTCGAATCGGCGCAAACCATCACGAAGAACCGAGCCAAGGTCAACAAGATCGTTCTATCGGTGATGGAGGATGTCGATCTCGATGATGCCGACAGTATCCTGGTGGGTATCGGTCGTTATGAGAAGGCGATCGTACTCCTCGATGAAGCGGTCGAACTGGCGGGAGAGTCGATTCAGCCGCGGATGGAACGTTTCATCTTGAGACAGCGAATCGCAGCGGGATACCAGGCGCTGTATGCCAAGGCCGATGAACAATGCACACCCTATGAAAAGTCCGGTGCCACTCCTCCGCAAGACCAACTCCAGCGCCGCGCAGAAGCGGAAGTCGGGGCGAACAAGTGGCTCAAACTTGCCAGAAGGGACATGGATTTCCATCTCCGATCGACCACCCCCGCCTACCAGGATCCCAAGCAGTACTGGGATCTTCAGCAGATCGATGTCGCGTTGGGGGATTACTCCGGAGCGCGAACCACGCTGATCAATTTGCTCGAGGTGTTTGGTACCAAACTCTCCTCAGCAGATCGCAGAGAGATCCAGTCTCGAATCCGTCTATATGCTCAAAGGCTCAATGACGCAGAGATCTAAAAGAGCCTTCTGACGACCCTGACACGCCACTGGGGATATTCTCCCGATGCAGGCCGCGGCCCCCGGTTTGCCTGCTTTTGATACCCGATGTTAGTCTTCTTGGCCTCAAGTCAGGGGCCTTCGTGGTCGGGTTGATCTTGCGATCGACCCCAGCGCATTGCGGTGGAGATCTTCGGGATCTCCGCAGTTGCGCCCGAGCAGGACGGTTGACCGATGAGTCAGACCTTTGATGTACCAGACGCCCTCCAGAAGAGCGCCAACACCGTATCGGTCGAAGAGTTGGCCCGCCGTGGGCTGCGAACTGTCAAGGTTCTCGATCGATCTACGATTCTCCGGATGATCGATGAAGCGGTGGAAAAGGTCGTTGAAGAACGCCTCACCGAGATCAGCGATGTCGATCAACAGCAGATCCGCAGCGAGGCTCGAAGCGAATTCACTCGTCTGGTGAAGGAGCGTAAGTCCGAGCAACTGGAACAGCAGAAGAACTACGAGGAGCGGATCGAGTCCCTCAGGGAGCAGGCCGTGACGCTCGAAGGACAGCTACAAGATGCTCGTTCCTGCCCTGCTCCTGCGACTCCCGGTATCGATGCGGATCAACTTCGATCGGTGGTCAAGGCTGCGGTCGAAGATGCAGGTGTCGGTGCAAAGGAGAGCTCTGGCGATGAGATCGAAGGTATCCGCCAGAGTATCGATAACCTGGCCCAGCGCGTCGGAAATTCGCCGCAGGGTGGAGGATTCAAAAAGGTAAGTGAAGCCCCGTCGGAGGAAGCGCTTGTTGCTCTTTTCTCCAAGGAGACGGGGGAAAAACTGGAAAACAACCTCGATCAGGTCGAGGTCAAGAACGCGAAAGCGGGAGGTGTCGCGGCCAGTCTGGCCAAATTGCGAGGCCTCCAGAATGAAAGTGAGTGATGGGGAAATGGGTGATTACGAAGATTACGCCCGCAAGAACTTTGAGGATCACGGTCCCAAGGTGAATGCCGGCAAGAAAAAAGAAGTCGTGTTTGGTCTCGAAGAGGCTGATGCGCTCAACGCAGTGAACTATCCGGCCAAAGACACGACGCCCAAAGCAGCCGCGAAGGCCGCTCCAGTAGTTGCAGCACCTGCTGCTGCGACCAGCGAAAGTGCGTCGACTCCTGTTGCCGCAGGGGCCGGGGTCGCCCTCGGTCGTGGTCTGGATGTTGGAACTGCGAATCTGGTCTCGTCCTGTCAGGACAGCACCGGAAACGTCAACCTCAAGATCCAGCGCAATGCATTCATCGACATCGATTGCGATGATTACACTCGTAACATGCTGACTCGCCTTGGTGTTCAGTACGTCGTGGTCAACAACCGCATGGTTGTGGTCGGTGATCCGGCGTTTGAACTCGCCAACATCTTCAATCGCAACACACGTCGCCCGATGAAGGACGGCATGATCAGTCCTGACGAGTCGGACGCACTGCCGATCGAGAAGATGCTTCTCGAGACTCTTCTGGGACAGCCGCAGCAGCAGGGTGAAGTTTGTTACTACTCGGTTCCTGCCGATCCGATCGATGCCGACCTGAATGTGGTTTACCACCAGGGAGTCTTCGGTGGATTGCTCAAGGGCCTTGGATACGAGCCGAAGCCGCTGATCGAGGGACACGCTGTGGTCTTCTCGGAACTCGCCGAAGATGACTTCACCGGAATCGGAATCTCCTGCGGTGGCGGAATGTTCAATGTCTGCGTCGCCTACAAATCGATTCCCGCTCTTTCCTTCTCGACCACTCGTGGTGGTGATTGGATCGACCGGAACGTCGCCAGTGTCCTTGGAATCAGTTCCAGTCGCGCTTGTGGCATGAAGGAGAAGGGTATCGACCTCACCAATCCTCAGGGACGTGATGAAGAAGCGGTCGAGATCTACTACCGCAACCTGATCGCCTACACCCTCAAGAACATCAAGGAGCGTTTCGAGTCCTCCTCCTCGATGCCGAAGTTCCCCGATCCGGTGAGCATCGTTTGCGCGGGTGGAACCAGCATGGTGGGCGGCTTTGTCCAGGTCTTCCAGGAGGAGTTCGACAAGATCCAGTTCCCCCTCGAGGTGAAGGAGATCCGTCTCGCCGAGGATCCACTGTACAGCGTCTCGAAAGGCTGCCTGGTCGCTTCTCTCTCCGAGAGTGCCTAGCGTCGGTCACTGATTCTGACGATCATGAGGGGGTGCGAAGCGACAGGCTTCGCGCCCCCTCTTTTTCATCGAGGAGTCGCCTTGATCCGAGTCACCTGCCGAGCTCCTTGGCTGTTGTTGCTGCTGCTCTCGGTGAGTACTTGGGCCAGCGCCAGCGACACTCCTCGCCCCCCGGATCACTATCTGACCTTCGAGGGGATCGATGTCGACTGGGCCCATCCTCCCGACGTCGGCCCCCCGTCGGAGTCGCTCGCCTCGCTGGTGGAATCGACACTGCAGGAGTTGCGGCAGTGGCTCGGCTCTCACTCGACACGCAGACCACTGGTGCTGCTGGTGAGTACCTCCGCCGGGCTCAATCAGACGCTGGAGCACTATGGCGGAGAGCGAGTACCCGAGTGGGTGCCCGCCGTGGCGTTGACTCGCAAAGCCATCATCATCATCGACACTCATTACCTGGTGAGAAATCCGATCGGAGGGGGTGCCACCGTCACCCATGAACTGACTCATCTGGTGCTGGAGGAAGCGGGTGGGCAGCTACCGCGCTGGGTGCATGAGGGGCTCGCGCAATCGGCCGCGCATCAGCGCCCCGATCCATCGACCAGCAGGGCTCTGACGATGCTGGCGCGGGGAGGCTCCCTGGTTCCCATCACTGAGTTGGATCAGTATCTTCCGCGGACCCACGGCCGCGCATCGCTGCTCTATGCCGAAGCACTCTCCTTCATCGACTGGACCCGGCGAAATTTTGAACCCGGACTTCATGCGCGGATCCTGGCTCATTGCAAGGAGGGAAGCCACTGGCACCAAGGATTCGAACTGGAAACTGGGTTGACCATCGAGGAGGCGACCCGAGACTGGATCACGGAACTGGCGGATCGCGATGTGTTCCTGGGGCTGATCCTCGACCTGATTCTGTCCTGGAATGGTCTCGCACTACTGGTCATTATCGCCTTCGTGGTTCAAATCATGAGACGCAGATCCAGGTTGAGACAGATGGAGGAGGAAGAACGGTGGCACTCTCAGAGGTTCCCTACATCCGATGGGCAAAATCGGACGGACAGCGGGGAAGACATCGTCTGACGATGAGTGCGGTGCCGCCTGTCGGCTGGCATGAGATCGGATTCGATCCATCTTCCTTGCAACTGTTCGAGTTCACACCTTATGGTCCGACCGAGGTGATGGACGACATCTCCGATCTCTGGGGGGTCGATCCCGCCGGGGTCTTGCTCGCATCCAGTGCCTCCCATGCCCACTTCTGCTTCGCAGCGGCGTTGGCGGGTCCAGGAAAAACGGTGGTGCACGAGGTTCCTGGATATCTGCCGATCGTCGATGCCTTGTCGGTGGTGGGGGTGAAAACGGTTCCCTTCCCGCGGAGGTTTGATCAGCACTATCGAATCGATCTCGATCTGCTGGCCCGCACCGTAGCGGACAATTCCGCTGCGGTGGTACTCCTGACCAACTTGCACAATCCCAGTGGAGTTCGCCTGTCGGTCGAAGAGGAACAGGGGATTGCAGTCATCGCCGAGGAGCAGGGATGCCATGTCATCGTCGATGAGATGTATCGACCATTCCTCGATCCGGATCCCGGTCCCCTCTGTCGAAGGCATCCATCCATCATCAGCATCGGTGGGCTGAACAAGGTTCATGGAGTCTCACAGATTCGATTTGGCTGGGGAATGGCGACCGAGCCGCTGGTCGACCTGGCCCGCCGGGTCTTCGATTCCACGACACTGCACAACTCCTGTCTCACCGATCAGGTCGCTCGAGCGGCGATGAAGCGCTATCAGCCGTTGCGCCAGCGTGGGCTGACATTCGCCACCGAAGGGTGGAAGGTATTCTCTCGCTGGTTAGAGCAATACTCCATCGAACTGGTCGCACCAGCGGGGGGGCTGGTCTGCTTTCCCCGGGTTCCGATCGCAGGACTCGACGGCGATCAGTTCCAGCGGCGCTGTCTCGAGCATGGGGTCAACCTGACTCCGGGTCGTTTCTTCGGGGCCCCTGATCATGTGCGCATCGCTTTTGGTCTGGCGCAGGAGCCGTTACAGGAGGCACTCGAGGCACTCGGCGAGGTGATCGAGAAGTGTTGAAACTCTCCAGTGGAGAGGGAAAGCGGCCGCCTGTTCCACGATCCAGCGTGCTGTCGCTGGGCGGGTTGTCGCTGGGAGGGTTGTCAGCGACATCGGAAGTTGTGACATGGCAAATCTACCGACTCGGGTTCAATTGCCGCTCCATCGCTGACAAACGCGACAGGCGCGATGTACGTAACCTGTCTAACCCATGGTAGTTACGGAATGTGCTCCGGATCTCAGATGGTGGCACGGCGATTGCTTATGGTCAGGTGAGGATGAAACTCCTCGCAAACTTGCACTCCCCCCCTTTCCCGCGGAGTCCGTTGATTCTCAACGGGCTCCCTATTTTTTTGCCCATCGAGGAAGTGGTCGTCGGTCGCCGAAAGGTGCTCGATCCGCTAAGATATCCGACCCACCAGAGCGAGAAGAGGGTTGAATCTTGGATGCTGTACGCCAGTGGATACACGCCGGTCTCGACGTGATCGAACGGACCCGATCGGGTCTTCGACATGCCGTCGATGATCTGGTCGAGGAAGGCACCATCAATCGAGATCAGGCGGAGGCGGTGCTCGATGCCTGGCAACGAAAAGCCGACTCCTCACTCGAATCAGAGGAACCTGCACCCAACGCTTCTCCCACTTCCAGCACCACTCCCGAGGAGTGGGTCCGGGTAGTTCAAAGGATGGTACCGGTGAGTCAGGAAGAGCATCAAGCGTTGAAGGCTCGTGTCGAGGAGCTGGAAAAACAGCTCCGCTCTCGCTAGGAGATCATGGTGGCGACACCTCTGCGAACTCTCCGCAACATTCCACGACTCAAGGACATCACCCTGATCCTGGCACGCCATGGCCTGGTCGATCTGGCATCCCGATTGGGTGCGGGTCTACGGGTGAGGTTACTAGGTGGGGCCGCCCGCTCCGAGAACTCGTTCCCGCGCAGACTTCGGTCGGCGCTACAAGACCTTGGCCCTCTCTACATCAAACTGGGACAACTGATCGCCAGTCGCCCCGACATCTTTCCTGCCCCGCTGGTCTGCGAGATGGAGAGATTGCGTGATGATGTCGATCCCATTCCCTTCAGCGAGATGCGTCAGGTCATCGAGAGTTCTCTGGGCCGTGATCTGGCCGACTGCTTTCGTCAGATCGATGAACAACCAGTGGCCAGTGCATCCATAGCTCAGGTCTACAAGGGAATGACTCTCGACGGTCATCGGGTTGCCATCAAGGTCCGAAAGCCTGGTATCGAGAGGATGCTCGAGCAAGACATGGGTTTGCTGGACCTGTTTGCCGAGGCTCTGGCCAGGGAGCCAGAATCCGGTGGATTTGATCCTTCCGGGGTTGTTCATGAGTTGAAACAGGCTCTCGAAACCGAGGTCAATTTCAACTTCGAGAAGAACGCCATCGATCGAATCCGCACTTCATTTGAAGGCAATACCGATGTGCTGATCCCCGGCACTCATCCCGAAGTTTCCAGTCGAGAAGTACTGGTGATGGACTGGGTCGAAGGGATTTCCATCGGACGTGTCGAGGTCAGTGGAGAGGTGGGACATCGCATCGCACAGATCTGTGCGAAATCTCTGTTCACGATGATCTTCGTCCATGGCCAGTTTCATGGTGATCCTCATCCGTCCAATCTCATCTTGACCCCTGAGGGAAGAGTGGCCTGGATCGACTTCGGCCTGACCGGGATCCTCACAAAAGAACTGAGGATGCGTCTCTCCAGGATGCTGAAGGCTCTGGTCAGCAGGGATTACGAGGACCTCGCCCAGCAAGTTCTCCATGTGGGGTACTGTCACGGTGATGCGGACTCCTTTGCCCTGACCCAGTCGATCGCTAATCGACTCGATCCTTATGTAGGTTTGAAACTGTCAGAGGTGGATCTCCCGGCGCTACTTCGTTGCATCATCGAGATTGCCACCGAGCACCGGATCGAAATTGCTTCCGGTTTCGTGCGCATGACACGTTCGCTGGTACTGCTGGAGGGGTTGACCGAAATCCTCGATCCTGGTTTTGATACCGCCGGTGAACTGGAGCCACTGCTGGTCGATCTGATGCAGCAGAAGGCATCTCCGGACCAGCTGCTGAGGAGGACGGCGGACCAGGCTCTCGACAACATCGAGATGCTGACAGACTTACCCGAACTGGTTTCCGAGGCACTTCGAAAGGCGACCCGGGGACGACTGCGAGTGGAATCGGAGATCGTCGGAATGGATCGACTGGCACGCCGGATCGACGCAACAGGTCGACGGGTGGTGGATTCGGTGCTCGCTGCGGCCGGATTACTCTGTGCAACGACGCTTTTTACCAACGATCACCTGTGGATGGCGCTGATCGCCCTGGCGGTGGCCGGAGGGCTGATCGCCAGGATCCTGGTAGGGTTCTACTCTCCCTGGCAGGGGCGATAGGTTCGATTCAGGTCACCGGTTCGGGGCAGGTCCTGTTGACCCGTGCCAGCTCTGTTCCTACCATCCGGATGACCTTGCACGCCCTGCGCCTCGCACTGGAGCCATTGAAAACCTGTTCAGGAGAAGACCGTGAAACTGACCTACCCGATGAAGATCACACCGATCGCAGCGGATGTACCTCGATCTCATCGGGTCTACTTCGAGGTGTTCGGCTGCCAGATGAACAAACTCGATGCAGAACTGATGCTTGAGGGACTGACCAACCGTGGTTATCACCTGGTCCACGATCCAGAAGATGCCGGGGTCATCCTGTACAACACCTGTTCCGTGCGAGAGCACGCGGAGGAACGGGCGGTGATGCGGATGACCAGTTTCAAGCGCAGAAAGAAGCGCGAACCCGACTTGATTCTCGGCTTGACCGGATGTGTGGCACAGCACAAGCAAGACGAACTGACCGAAAGAGCCCCGTGGATCGACCTGATCATCGGCACTCGTGAATTCGATCGTCTACCAGAGTTGATCGAAGAGGCGAGAGGTCAGCGCAATACCGTGCTGGCGACTGAGATGGATTCACCGCTGGAGTTCGTGCGTCAACGCAACCTCGGACCCCAGCCGTGGCACGCTTTCGTGTCGGTGATGCGAGGGTGTGACATGGTGTGTACCTATTGCATCGTGCCGACCACCCGTGGGAAAGAAGTCTCCCGCCCACCCGAGATGATTCTCGACGAGGTCCGGCGTCTGGCAGACACAGGGGTCAAGGAGATCACCTTTCTGGGCCAGACGGTCAACTCCTACGGCAAGCGACTCGGCGCAGGGATAGGTCTCGATACGCTCTTGCGAGGTGTCGAGGAGATCGATGGCATCGAGCGCTGTCACTTCATCACCTCGCATCCTAGATTTCTCAGGCCGAAGTTGATCCAGGCGATGGCGGAGTGCACCAAGGTGATGGATTACCTGCACCTGCCGGTGCAGTCTGGAAGTGACTCGATGCTGGCTCGCATGAAGCGGACCTATGATCGATCCTTCTATCTCCATGTCATCGATCGATTGCGCGACCAGATCCCCGACATCACCCTGGCCACCGATTTCATCGTCGGTTTTCCCGGTGAGACGGAGGACGAGTTCGAAGAGAGCCTATCGCTGATCGATGAGGTTGGATTCGACCATGGGTACGTATTTCAGTACTCTCCGCGGCCCGGGACAGTCAGCGACCATCAGATGGATGACGACATTCCCCTCGAGGTCAAGAAGCAGCGTAATCATCGATTGCTCGAACGGATCTCCACATCGGGCGAGGGGCGCAATCAGCGATTCCTCGGTCGCCAGGTCGAGGTGATTGCCGAGGGGACATCGCGCTCCAATGACTCTCGCTGGGCGGGCAAGGCACGAGATCACCGCACCGTCATCTGGGATGCCCAGGATGATGAAGTTGCGGGTTCATTCGTCGTGGTCGAGGTGGACCGTGCATCTGCAGCGACCCTGTATGGCCAGAGGGTCGCAGGACCGTCGCCACGACCGATCCTTCCGAATTCGTCAGCTTTGTGAGAGGGCGCCCCGATCCACTGCGAATGGAGCGTGCCATCGAACTGGCGCGGAACGGACTGGGACGGGTGGCTCCCAATCCTCCCGTCGGTGCGTTGCTGGTCGCTGGAACCGATGTTGCCGAGGGATGGCATACGCACCACGGAGGGCATCATGCCGAGATCAACTGTCTCGCAGCCGCCCGGTCCGCTGGAATCGACGTCACCGGTGCAGACCTGTACATCTCCCTCGAACCGTGCGGCCACCACGGCAAGACCCCTCCCTGCGTCGAGGCGATCATCGAGGCTCGGATCGGGCGAGTGATCGTTTCCGTAGATGACCCCAACCCGGTGACCGCTGGGGTCAGCTATCGGTTACTGGAGGATGCGGGAATCGAGGTGGTGCGAGACTTGCTCGCCGAGCAGGGACGCTGGCTGGCGGCGCCGTACCTCTGTCGAACTCGATACGGTCGACCTCTGGTGACCGCCAAGTGGGCGATGACCGCCGATGGCAAGATCGCCTGTGAGAGCGGCGATTCACGCTGGATCACCTCGGAGTTGACCCGGGCCAGAACTCGTCAAGCCAGGAGTGAGATCGATGCCATCCTGGTCGGGGTTCAGACGGTGATCTCGGATGATCCTCGCCTGACCAGCGACCCGCCAGATGCGGCGGACCCCCTGCGGGTGGTGATCGATCCCAACTGTCGAACTCCGGTCGAGGCGGAAATTCTCAAGACCCCTGCAGCCACTCTCATCTTCTGTCACGCTCAGCAACTCGACAGCGACGCTGCGCATCGGTTGCAGGATGCGGGCGCGCAACTGATCGGTCTCGACTCGTCCGGGGATCGGATCGCGCTGGAACCGCTGCTGGCGCAACTGTCGCAGCGGGGAGTGCAAGATCTGCTGGTCGAAGGCGGAGCGGAAACTCATGGAGGCTTTCTCACTGCAGGCTTGATCGATCGGGTACAGATCCTGATCGCGCCGAAACTGGTCGGAGGAGCGGCGGCACCGGGGCCGATCGGGGGCACCGGGATCGAGCCGATGAACCGTGCGGTGCCGCTGATTCACCACCGATGGAGCCAGATCGACGAGGATCTGCTGCTGGAGGGGGCCGTGACTCCCGAGGGTCTCGGCGAAGAGGCGCGATAGAGGCGTTCCTTCGCCTCTCATGAGCCCCATCGACCTTCTGGATGGTACTCTTCTGGGGTCCGGTATCGCCGGATCCTGTAGGTCACCGAAGCCTCGGAGTCGTTCCGGGGCGA
>Ga0209047_1001195_pt1 | contig 19565 bp, 12 predicted proteins | sample SaaInlV_165m_DNA_3_FD_184681 | JGI IMG/M metagenome (GOLD analysis project Ga0209047, IMG submission 184681) | Marine microbial communities from expanding oxygen minimum zones in the Saanich Inlet - Saanich Inlet SI037_S3LV_120m_DNA (SPAdes)... | ecosystem: Environmental > Aquatic > Marine >...
GACCACACAACACTGGCGGTTGCGGCCATACAATTAATGCAAAACAATGGATGCCAACTCAATTCAATCAACTCACTACAAGATGTGGATGCACAGATTATTACAATGACAACTGGAGTTGAAGTAATTCAACCATTAGAAGATGATTCCATTGAACTTAGTGCTGAATGGGACCTTTGCATTAGTGATGATGCAAGAGTTGTTATTTGTAAAAATGATTCTGATTTGGAATTATGGGAACCTGAAGGAACAATAGAAGTCGATGCTGAATTCCACCAAGAAATTACTTCCGCTTGGCAAAGAGAATGTCAAACAACTCATGTATCACAAGGCGCTTATGTTTCTCAACAACAATACTCAGAGGGTGCTGCTGCAAGGCTTAACTTGATGGGGCAAGAGTTGGATGGGGAAATGATTTGGCCGCCGCGCCAAATGAGCGATAGTGGGCTCCTAATGCCGCAAGCAAGCACTTCCTTACAAAGAATTGCAACTGTTGAATCTTGGACTAAACTTGCTGCTGCTGGTGCGCCTTCAGAATTTTCATTCAGAGCACCTCTTTTAGGTGGAATTACCACTGTTTTTGTTCGCTTTGAGCAAGGCCCACGCGGCGTATTCCTATTGGTTGATGATGAAGATAATGACCCACAAATCGGAGATCAAGTTCAATTTGTGACAAGAAGAATATATGCCCAAGAGGCGTTTGTCCGCTATGGATTGAAATGTCAAATTGTAAATCAATGATTTACTCTTCTTCATATTTTGCTGCGGTATGTTTGCTGACTAATTTGTTATTACAATGAGGACACCTATCATCTACACTGAGCATGTTTGGTCTAATCGCTAATACTGCAAGACAACTGGAGCAGGCTGCTAGCATCTCTCCTTCCTCCAATTCAATTTCATCTTCACTACTATCAATTTCAGAAAAATATGCCGCTTTGTATCCTGGATGGAAATGATACCTTACTCTTCTTATGGAACCAATAGTTGCCCAGCCGAGTAATAATGCCATTATCAGACTACCAAAATCACCTTGAATGAATTGCCAAATATCGTAGAGCGTGAGTAATCCAAAAAATAGTGCAGCCAAGGAAATTATTCCAGCAGAAGGCCAATATGCCCTTCTACTGCGCCTTCGATAACCTGTCCAAATCAATCCTCCAACAATACCCGGAAGGATAATGAAATATTGTGAAAGGTTTTCCAAGTTACTACCAATCGATGCTTTTTCTAGTAGGCCGGCGGAAAAAATAACCATTATCAAAGCATCAATTGCTAAAATAAATGCAGTGCCACGATGAATTCTGTCAAAGGTATTTTGGGTTGAAGTAATCTTTGAAGGAGCAATGCCGGCTGGGATTATTTCCCCACTTCTATCCCCTGGCATGAATTGCGGGTGATGCAACACCGTCTTCAAACATTGGCCTAATTTGGATTGCAAACGTTGTAATTTAGCGGCGAAGGAGTCTTGAGCAAGTTATGTTTGGCAGTGACATGGCGATGAGGGATACCGACGTTGAAATGCGGGGCTCCAGCCTTGCAGGTCTACGAATCGTTTTGGGTATCACTGGAGGTATTGCTGCAGTTGACACAGTCCGTTTAGCAAGAGAATTACGTCGTCATGGCGCTGAATTAACGGTGATAATGACACAGTCGGCGCAGAAAATAATTACTCCATTGGCAGTTCGTTGGGCTAGTCAGTGTGAAGTGATTACAGATTGGGATGGTGATTTATCTGCACTTGATGAAGTGGATGGAATCTTGGTGGCACCTGCAACTCGTAATTTGATGGCCGGTTATGTACATGGGCTCAATAATGGACCACTCTTGATGGCCCTATCTGCTGCAAGAGGTCGCGGCACTGCTACTATGTTCGTTCCAAGTATGCATTCCGACTTAGCTGGAGACCCGATTACTGATGATATTGTCTTGGAAGTGAGGAAGCATGGTGCTGATGTCCTCTGGGGAGATGAAGTTGAAGGGAAAAGGAAAACTCCACCACATGATGAAATTGTTGCAAAGTTTGCACATTTCATTAACAGAATCAAGCCAAAAAGAAAATCTATTGTCATTACATTAGGAGCAACTCGTTCTGCTATTGATGATATTAGATTCGTTCAAAATACAAGTAGTGGTTCTACTGGATTAGCAATAGCAGATCACTTTTATCGATTAGGACACGATGTTACTTGTGTTGCTGGAGTTGTTTCATGTCAAATCCCAAGTTGGTTACCTCTAATCATTTCAGCCCCTAATGCTGATGATATGTTAGCAGAATTGATGGCGATTGCCAAGGATAATATCGATGCGTGGATTCATTGTGCTGCAGTATTAGATTATCTTGTAGCAAATCCTGCTCAAGGAAAGGTTGCAAGCCAACAAGGAACATTGCAGGTAGAATTGATTGAAGGGGCAAAGCATATCCAAAATCTAAAGGAAATATGTCAAAATTCTGTGAGAATCGGATTCAAGCTTGAAAGTGGAATTAAACAAAATGATTTGATTTATCGGGCTGTTGCACAAATAGAAAAGTCTGGAATGACTGCAGTAATAGCCAATCGCTTAGAAGACCTCGGAAATCCAGAAAAACCAAGAGGATATTTGGTTGACTCTCATGGAGCGCACTTCATTTTGGAAGATGAAAATAAGATGTGTGATGCCATTCAAACCTTTGTTGAGAGAGGCGTTTAATTCTATAGAATGAGTGATTAGGATGAGGCGCTTTGCAATTATTGGTAATAGAGCAATGGCTCAAGGAAAATTACCATTAAACGATATGGCTGGTGCTGCTGGAAGAATGGATGTATTAGTTCGTGCATTAATGTCGGCCCTAATGACAAGTCATGGAATGCGAAGAGATAGTGAAATCATCCTACATTTACATGGCGGACCAGGTCCGGCTCGAAGAATAAAATTCGTTGGTTGTGAATTGAAAGGAGTTCATGCAGAAGAAAGGGCTGTAGCAGGACAAATCGGTAAGGTGATCCAGTTGCCAACACCTGCGAGAGGTCAATGGGTTGAACGTTCTAGTGGAATATATGATGGAGGAGGAGATATTGACAATACAATCAGTGAATGGAAAGATTCGACAATTATTCGCCTTGATGCTGAAGCACCTAGATTGTGGAATACAGATAGTGTAATCCCACAACAGAGCAAACCCCTATCAAAAGCAGTAGGAGAATGGGATGAAACTGAAATTAGTGGCATTGATATTGCATTTGTTTTGAGCGATGACAAGCCATTAAATGATTCTGAAACATTACTTGAAAGGACAATTCCTCGCTCTTTAGGTGAAGAATGGTTGCAAGGACATTTGGCGATTGCAATATGTCATTTCCTAATTGATGAAGGCGTATCTCTAAATTTACAATAATCTAAGGGAGTTACCTAAAATCAATTTTATGCCGAAAACGGTGTTTGGGGTGGTTTGTCATCTACAACTTAATTAGATGCAAACGCTGAAGATCATACTTCGAAGAATCTTATAGAATACTACTAACTGCGTGTTATAACATTAAGTGTATGTAATAATACTACCTAGTTTAATTAATACACCACTATAAGAAACTATGAATGCAGTAATTTGCGGGTTTGTAAGGTCTCCATTTACCCCTGCTAAGAAAGGAGCCTTGTCAGATACACGACCAGATGATATCGCCGCCGAGGTGATAAAGGGACTAATTAACAAAACGGGAGTAGATCCAAATCTAATTGAAGATATTATCCTTGGTTGTGCCTTTCCTGAGGCGGAACAAGGTTTTAATTTAGCACGTATGCTTTCATTTCTTTCCGATTTACCGCCGTCTGTAGCGGGAGTCACAGTCAATCGGTTTTGTGGGTCATCTATGCAAGCGATTCACGATGCCGCAGGACGAATCGCCATGGGCTCGGGAGATGCTTTTATTGCCGGTGGTGTCGAATCCATGACTCGTATTCCAATGTCCGGATTCAATCCAATGCCAAACCCACGACTTGCCAAAGAGATGCCAGAGGCATACACCAACATGGGATTAACTGCTGAAAACCTTGCTGTAATCTATGAAATTGAGCGGGGTACTCAGGAGGATTTTGCCGTTGAGAGTCACCGTAGAGCTACAAATGCAGAATTTAGCGATGTTATAATTCCAATCACAACAAGTGGCGGTGTTGTGTCAACAGATGGCTGCATCAGGGCGGATTCCGATTCGAGTTCACTTGCAAGACTCAAGCCTGCTTTCAAGTCTGACGGGAGTGTAACTGCGGGAACATCTTCACCACTCACCGATGGCGCTGCATTCGTACTCGTATGCAGTGAAGAATTTGCTAGAGCACAAGGACTTGAGATTTTGGCTTCCATAGAATCAACTGCGGTATCTGGTTGTTCCCCTGAAGTAATGGGAATAGGACCGGTATCTGCAACTAAGAAGGCGTTACTTAGAGCCGGACTGAGTCTAGAAGACGTTGATGTGATAGAACTTAACGAGGCTTTTGCAGCACAATCTCTTGCCGTAATTGAGGAACTTGGACTAGATGTTTCCAAGGTAAATGTCGATGGTGGAGCACTCGCTTTGGGTCATCCACTTGGAGCCAGCGGTGCAAGAATCGTTGGACGTGCTGCTACTATACTTGCACGCAAGGATGCGGAAATTGCACTCGCTACAATGTGTATCGGTGGTGGGCAGGGTATTGCTACAGTTCTTAGGAGGGTAAACAAATGATTCTAACTATGGAATCTCCACTAAATTTAGCGGAGAAGCAATACAATGGCGGCATCAATAAGGTTGCAGTTATTGGAAGTGGAATAATGGGCGCAGGTATCGCTGCACATTGTGCAAATGCTGGCTGTGATGTACTGCTATACGATATCGTTCCAAACGGAGCAGAAGATAGATCTATGATTGCTCGCGATGCAATATCACGCATGAAAAAGAGTAATCCGGAGGTCCTAATGCATCCCTCAAATGCACAGAGAATTTGTCCTGCTAACCTCGAAGATGACCTATCACTTCTCCATGATAGAGACTGGGTAATCGAGGTTGTTGTCGAACGTATTGATATCAAGCACACCATCTATTCCAATATTGAAAAATATCTTTCTAAAGATGCCATTCTATCCTCAAACACCTCTACTATTCCTCGTTCTTCCTTGGTCAGCGATATGAGTCCTTCTCTCGCTTCGAGATTTCTCATAACTCATTTCTTCAATCCTCCTCGCTATTTACCTCTATTGGAGATAGTGGCGGGAGAAGAAGTTCAGGAGAACCTATTCCATAGAATGAGTATTTTTGCATCTGAGAGACTTGGAAAAAGAGTTACTATTTGTAATGATACACCTGGTTTCATCGGCAACCGACTTGGCATTTACTTCGTGCAAAGAGCAATTGCTGCTACCCTTGATTATGGATTTACTGTAGAGCAGGCTGATGCAATGCTTGGTCGCCCAATAGGACTTCCAAAGACAGGAGTATTTGCATTGATGGATTTAGTTGGAATCGACATCATTCCCACTGTTGTTCAGAGCATGGTAGACAATCTTCCACCTGAAGACCCATTACACAATATTGCTGGAAGAGGAGAAGAAATCATCGAGAAGATGATTTCCGAAGGATACACTGGCCGTAAGGGTAAAGGAGGGTTCTTTCGACTCAATACCGATGGTGGAACTCGTATCAAAGAAGCAAGAAGCCTCATTGATGGAACATATTCAACCGCTAATCGTCGAGCTGCATTTACCTCGGCAAAAATTGGACGTCAAGGCCTCAAGCGTTTGATGATTCATCCTGATGAGGGCGCTGCCTTTGTCAAAGAAATATTGCTAGATACATTTGCCTACGCATCTTCACTCGTACCAACTGTAAGTGAGGATATCGGTGCGATAGATGGTGCTATGAAGGTAGGATATAATTGGAAGAAGGGTCCATTTGAGATGATGGATTCTATCGGACTTGAATGGCTTGTTGAACAGATGACTTTGGCTGAAATTGAAATTCCACCTTTCCTCGCAATCGCAGCAAAAAACGGTTCGTTTTATGGAATGGATGGAGGTGAAATCACCCGTATCAATTCCTCTGGAGACCTCATGCAAATTCTCAAAGGGGCTGGAGCAACCACAGTTGCTGATATTAAACGCCGTCGTGGTAAAGCGATTCGCAGGAATGCTTCAGCAAGTATCTGGGATGCTAACGATGGCGTCCTATTGGTTGAATTTCATTCCAAGATGAATGCCCTTGATCCATTGATTATGGAAATACTACTTGCTGCGGTTGATATCTCAGAGGGCGACGAATGGAATGGAATCCTGATTGCCAATGATTCTGCTAATTTCTGTGCTGGGGCCAACTTGGGACTAGCATTATTTGCTGCAAACCTTGGTGCGTGGAGCACATTAGAAGATTTCATTGCTCTTGGTCAAGACACTTATCAGGCGTTGAAATATGCAAATGTCCCTGTCGTATCGGCGGCAACAGGGATGTGCCTTGGCGGTGGTTGCGAGATTCTACTTCATTCCGATGGAGTGGTTGCACATTCAGAATCATACATCGGCCTTGTAGAGGTAGGAGTTGGTATTATTCCTGCGTGGGGTGGTTGTAAGGAAATGCTTGCAAGACTCACCCAGGAGAATTTGGTTGGTTCTGGGCCAATGGCTGCTCCTTTGCAAGCCTTCGAAATGATTGGCATGGCTAAGATTGCTAAATCTGCTCATCAAGCTAAGGATCTTGGTTACCTAAGGGCGAGTGACCGCATCTCAATGAATCGTGATAGTGTTCTATCCGATGCTAAATCTTTCTTGCTAGAGTTGGCTCAGGATTATTCTCCTCCAATTCCTCATGTCTATCGCCTTCCCGGTCTTTCTGGTAAAGCCGCACTAGACATGGCACTAAACGACCTTGCCACTGCCGGACATGCTACTCCACACGACTTGACTGTTGTTGGAGAACTTGCTAGTGTATTGACTGGTGGCGATTGTGACCATATCGTTGAACTAAGCGAAGATGACATACTTGCACTTGAAAGAAAGGCTATTGCAAGTCTGGCGCGCAATGAACTCACGCTAGCAAGAATGGGACATATGTTGGCTAAAGGTAAGCCTTTGAGAAATTGAGGAGGGTTGAATATGACAGTATACAAAGCCCCACTTGAAGATTATAAATTTCTATTCCATGAAGTATTCAATGTAGTGAATGTTTGCAAAGAGTTAGGATATGACCAAGTTGACCGAGAACTCATTGATATGATGTCTGAAGAATGGTCTCAATTCGTCACAGATGTGTGGAAACCATCAAACATTGATGGTGATAAATTTGGTTCAGTGTTGAAGGATGGGGCAGTTATTTCTGCACCTGGATTCAAAGAGGCATGGAAACAAACGGTTGAATCAGGATGGTTACAGGCTGTTTGTGAAGAAGAACATGGTGGCATGGGATTACCTCTCTTCTTTCGCAATGCAATGGATGAATCTGCCATTTCCTGTAATATGGCGATTTCTGTAGTAGCTGCACTGAGTTTAGGCGTATACGATCTCATCATTAAGCATGCCTCGCAAGAACATATAGAACGCTATGCTATTCCAGTAAGTTCTGGTGAATGGTGTGGAACTATGTGCTTAACCGAACCGCATTGTGGAACAGATCTAGGCCTAATAAAAACTAAGGCTATACCACAGGATGATGGTTCGTTTTTGATTACTGGAACAAAGATTTTCATTACAGCCGGTGACCATGATCTATCGGATAACATCATCCATATGGTACTTGCAAAACTACCAGATGCACCTGAAGGTTCGAGGGGAATATCTTTGTTCCTTGTGCCAAAATTCCTTGATGACGGTGATGGTATTTCCAATCAAATTAATGGAACCTCTGTTTCTGGTATCGAGGAGAAGATGGGGCTCCATGGTTCACCAACCTGCGTACTCAATTTCGATTCTAGTAAGGGATGGATAATGGGTGAGGCCAACACTGGTATGGCCAAGATGTTTGAAATGATGAATCGAGAGCGATTGGCTACTGGAATGATGGGCCTTGGCCTTGGAGAAATTGCCTATCAAAATGCTCTAGCATGGTCACTCGAACGAAGTCAAGGACGTGACTTGCGTGGAATAAGGGATTTAGATGCGCCAGCAGATAATATTCTCGTTCATCCAGATGTACGCAGAATGTTGCTTAAGGCAAAGGTCAACTGCGAGGGGACAAGGGCCCTCGGCACATGGATTGGACTCCTCCTCGATGAAATGAACAAAGGAGATGAGGAAACTAAGGAAAATGCAACTGCATTAATCGCTCTTCTCACACCGGTAATGAAGGCATACTCAACCGACATTGGCTGTCAAAGCGCTTCATTATCGATTCAGGTTATGGGTGGTGCAGGTTACTGCACTGAATATGGTGTAGAACAATTCTATCGCGATGCAAGAATCGCACCTATATGGGAAGGAACAAATGGTATCCAAGCTCTGGATTTGGTTGGCCGTAAAGTTACCCAAAATTTTGGTCGAAACCTGCGCCACTTACTATGGCCATTACTAGAATTCGTTGAAGAAAATCGTGAGATTGATGGAATGATGGAGTTCAACAAACCACTACATCAAAGCGTTAAAGGTTTACAACAACTTACTCTTCTACTCATGGCTGAAGGTGCGGGGAATCCACATTTCCTTGCAGCAGGTGCCACCGATTATTGCACCTACTTCGGCAATACTATGCTCGCATACCTGTGGACTAGAATGGCAAAGGTTTGCCTTGCTGCTAAATCTGCAGGTACCGCAACCGATTTCCACGATATCAAACTTGCAAGCGCAAGGGTATTTTTTGCTGAAATACATCCTGGCAATGCTGGACTTGCAGTCAAGATAATGGCTGGACATAAGCACTTGATGGAATACCCGGAGGCTGGATTTTAATGGATTTTGAATTACCAGTAAGTCATGGTGCGGGAGCCTATTCGAGCAGTTCTAGGTGGAAAGTTTCTGCGCCATGGATTATTCTCGGTCTACTAATCGCAATCGAATTTGCTTTATGGTATCAGGAAAGCCAATTGCTAATAATAATCCTATTCTGGACAATTGCAATTTCTATTAGTTTGAATGCTACATATTTGGGTTTTGAAACAAAGGTAATAGCAGCATTTTTCAAATCACATCCAAAGTCTGGACGCGAGATATCTAATCCAAATTGGCGCATTATTGAATTCAACGGCTGGGGTGGAAGTGAACTTAAGGGATATTTTCTCCCAGCCAAAGGTGATTCGAGGGGTTTGATTCTATACATGCACGGATATAGTTCATCTCTTGGTAGAACTGAGGAGAGGATTCTCCATTTGCGTGATCAAGGATTTGATATAGCAGCAATAGAAATGAGGGGTCATGGTAAATGCGACCTAAATCGTGATTGGACATTACTGAAAGTTGCAACTGATAACGAGGCTTTTCTTGACCGCATTCTTGCTGAATACAAAGAAAAACCCGCTGTGCATTTCTATGGTCATTCGATGGGTGGATTTCTAGCAATGAGGTTGTCTGCTCAAAAGTCTGGATGGTGGGCCGATAATCTAAATTCAGTGATATTGGAATCTCCCGTCGCATCCATTCCGATGCTCGTCAAAGCTTGGGCTGGGTCACTATGGGACCCTAGTAGTTTTTTGATTCGTAGAATTATCCGCAAGGAAGCAGAACGGATTCATCCGGACCTACCAATACGATTTATGGATGCAAAGGTACCACAAATAGGAGTGCCAACTATTCCAGTGCTTACTCTTCAATCCAAAGATGATGATGCTCTTGGAAGGTCGCACTATAATTTGGTTAAAAAATACCTTAAAGGAAATAGTGAAAATAAGTTCCATTTGGTTTCTGATTTGGCACATACAACAACTCTTGATTCTACTACTCGAAAAGAATTAGTAGAAGATTGGCTTAATAATGAGGGTTTTATTTCATGAGTAATGAGAAAAGATTCAGCGCATCTGCAAGAGAAATAATGAATTTGAGCATTCGTCCCGATGATAAAACTCTACTACTGCTTTATTCATTGTATAAGCAAGCAACGGAGGGTGATGTTAGCGGTGGACTTCCGATAAGCGGAGGCATACCTGCAATAGCAAAATATCGTGCTTGGAAAAAGCAAAAGGGAAAATCTTCCGAAGAAACGATGGCAGAATATGCAGACCTTGCCACAGTTTTACTCGAACGTTCAGAAAAAATCTCGCATATTGAATCGTGGAACGGTCGTACCGTTCTGATTAGTGGGGCTAGCCGTGGACTCGGTCGGGCAATGGCATTGCGATTTGCACAAGAAGGAGCGAATCTTGTACTCCTAGGGCGCACCCTTGACTCGGATGATGGCAAAGGTTCTCTAATGGATACTGCTGAACAAGTAGAGTCGGTAGGTGGCAAGGCAGTTATTGCAGTATGCGATGTGCGAAACGATGAGGATGTTATTGCAGCAGTGCAGACTGGTGTCGATTCATTTGGTGGTATTGATGCAGTGATTTGCAATGCTGGGGCACTATTCATTGCACCGTTTGATGAAACCCCTATGAAGAGATTTGATCTTGTTCATGAGGTAAATATCCGTGCTTCTTTTTCCCTTTGTCAAGCAGCACTGCCATACTTGCGCAAGAGTGACAATGGTAGAATACTGGTAATTTGCCCTCCTCCGTCTTTGAATCCAAAATGGTACAAAGGCACAATCGCATACACGATTTCAAAATTCTCAATGTCAATGTTAGTATTGGGGTTATCTGAAGAATTATTAGGAGATGGAATCGCTGTCAATGGATTATGGCCTGCTACAACAATAGATACCGCTGCTGTTCGCTATAACAAAGCCCTTGGTGGAGAAGAGATGGTTAGGCATAGTCGAAAACCTGAGATTGTAGGAGATGCAGCATTCACAATAATGAGTAAATCAGGAGAACATACTGGTGAATTCCACACCGATGAATCAATATTGCGAGCAGCAGGTGTTGAGGATTTTGACCAGTACGCAGTTGAAGTAGGTATGACATTGCAGCCGGATTATTATCTCTAATCCTGCTCTTTATTGTCAACTATATTGAAGACTGCATTTTACCGTTAGCAATATGAAGGGGCGAGTATAGCCCGTATTATGAGGTCACAAGCACTTGCATTAGTTCTGCTTCTGTGCCTTTCTATATTACCTCTCGAAATTAATATTCAAAATGGCGAGGATAGCCTTTCATCGGAAGATGGAAACAAGGCTTGGTCGCTAGTGCTGAGCCCTGAAGAGACTGTGACTTCCACGTATTCTCAAGGCGTACAATCATCACTTGCCCGTGTGAGTGACTTATCACAATATCCAGCAGAAGTATTGTCTAATGTATCTTCATGGGTCGCCATCGGTAGAACTCCTGTAGGACTTGCCTTGCCTCAACTTGAAGGAGCATGGCTGATGGAACTTGGTTCTGATGGACAACAAATCGTTGAGGCAATGCAAGAAGAAGGCCTCATAGAGACAGCATATCCATTGGTCGAGCGCCAGCAAACTCCACGATGGATTCCTAATGATCCGAAATTTACAGACCAATGGCATCTTGAAAATACAGGGCAATCCGGTGGAACTGTCGGTGAAGATGCTAACTTAACTGGGGCTTGGAATAACTATCAGGGGTCAGGAGTTATCATCGGAATTGTTGATGATGGCTTAGATTGGAATCATCCCGACCTTGATGATTTCTATCAATCATCATTGGATTATGATTTCTGTGGTGACGATAACGACCCTACTCCTTCATCCAATAATGCCCATGGTACCGCTGCAGCGGGTGTTGCTGCAGCTGTTGGAAACAATAGTTTGGGGGTATCTGGTGCTGCGCCACAAGCGGGTTTAGCAGGATTGCAATTGATTTCTTGCAGCACAACCGACATTCGAGAATCTAATGCTCTTGGTCATGAAAACCAGATGATCGATATTTACTCTAACTCATGGGGTCCAAGTGATAACGGAGAAACATTAGAAGGCCCAGGTCCATTGATGCTCGCTGCTATGGAAGCCAGTTACAAAAATGGACGAGGAGGCCTTGGTAATATCATTACATGGGCGGCTGGAAATGGTTTGGCTAATGATGATAATTCCAATAATGATGGATATGCAAATCTAAGATATGTAATCGCCGTCACCGCAGTGACCTACAAAGGTGAGCAATCTTACTATGCCGAACCTGGAGCAAATATTCTGGTGGCTGCACCTTCAAATGGTGACGGAGAATCAATAACAACAACAGATATTGAAGGTTCAGGCGGCTATACATCCGGTGATTATACTGATTCTTTCGGAGGTACATCTTCAGCAACACCACTCGTTTCAGGCGTCATCGCTTTGATGCTTGAAGCCAATCCGAACCTAACTTGGCGAGATGTTCAACATGTATTGGTGGAAACTTCTCGCAAAAATGATGCTAGTGATTCTTCTTGGACTACGAATGGAGATGGTTATTTGGTCAGCCACAAATATGGATTCGGTGTGGTTGATGCTTCTGCTGCGGTAAATCTTGCAGCACAGTGGTCTCTTGTAGAGTCTGAAATGAATTTCTCAACTGGTATGCAAACAGTAAATCTTGGAATCCCTGACAATTCAGGAGCCCCTATCAATCTATCAGTCAACATTACCGAGCCACTTCACCTTGAGAGTATTGATGTCTATGTTGATATTGACCACACTTACCGTGGTGATGTAGAATTAATTCTCACAGCACCATCTGGTATGCAGAGCATCCTTACAGAAAAACACAGTGATGCCAATAATGATTATGCTGATTGGAGATTTTCTACTGTACAACATTGGGGAGAAGACAGTCGAGGAGAATGGATTTTGAGTGCTGAAGACAAAGGTAATGGCGATGTTGGCACGATTAATGAATGGGGAATGATACTGTATGGAACTGACCGAGATGTTGATTCTGATGGTGACTTATTAACAGACAGGAATGAAACTGAGGTTTACTTTACTGACCCACATGATGCAGATAGCGATGATGACCAACTAAACGATGGCTATGAAGTAATGCTTTCAGCTACCGACCCTAACCTTGCGGATACTGATGGAGATGGCTTAGATGATGGAGTGGAAATTCTTGTCAATCTCACCGACCCGTTGAATTTTGATACAGATGGCGACCTACTTTCTGATGGTATTGAGGTCTTGGTTAATGGTACAAATCCCTTGGTGATGGATACTGATGGAGACGGATTAAATGATGGTGTTGAGGTTTTGGTTAACCTCACAGACCCTTTGCGGCCCGATACTGACTCAGATGGTTTGAGTGATGGTGCAGAGGTATTGCAATATCAAAGCAATCCTTTGGTTTACGATCCAAACTCTGACCAAGATGGATATTACTGGTTTAATGATTGCAATGATAGCAATCCTCTAATATTCCCTGGAGCAATTGAGAAACTCAACGGTATCGATGATAATTGTGATGGTTTTTGGGATGAAGGTTTCAACCAAACAGATACAGACGGTGACAATCTATCCGATTACGAGGAGTATCATATCTATGGAACAAACATCAGTCTTTCCGATACCGATGGGGACCTGCTGCGAGATGATGCTGAATTATTCATTTATCAGACCGACCCCTTGATTGCGGACAATGATAGTGATGTAGATGGATATTATTGGTTTGAGGATTGTGATGATGAAGACCCATTACGCAATCCTAGTATTATTGAATCACTAGATGGAATTGATAATAATTGTAATAATTTGATTGACGAGTTATTTTTCTCAAGCGATTCTGATAACGATAGTTTGCTGGACTATGATGAATTCACTAACTTGAGCACTGACCCATTTGACTCTGATTCAGATGACGATGGCTTGTCTGATGGTGAAGAGGTTTTGATTACGATGACCGACCCTTTGGTTGCTGATTTGGATAATGATGGCGATGGTTATCGCTGGTTCGAGGAGTGTGATGATACACGCTTTGAAACGGCCCCAAACCGTTCAGAACAATGGAATGGAAGAGATGATAATTGTGATGGATTTATTGACGAGGATGTAAGTAGACAACAACATATTACACGAAATCCAAGTAACACAAGTATAGTTCTCAATGCTACTGCTGATTCATTGTTCTTGGAGGTGCAATTGAACCTGACAGACGAGCAAATGGAGCAATTAAACATCAGTTATATTTGGTGGAGAAATGGACAAATAATTAGCACCAATAAAACATTGTTTGAAGGGCCTTATGATTGTCAAAAAGACAATTTATCCTTGGCTATTGAAATTTGTAGCTACAACGGACTATCTGCCCCATATGAGATTATTGTTTTCGTTGAAGATGGAAGAAAATCAGTTTCAATGAATTGGTCTATAGTTTATGATGTATATCACCCTGAAGTTGAAAATGGATTCTTTAAGTTACTAGATAGCAATACTATTGTGTCCATAACCTTAGGTCTAATTATTGCCTTGCTTCTTGCAATACTCATCGCCCGAAGAGGAAAACAAAAACCGCCTAATTCACCATCGGAAATCCACTCGAATCTGCAAAATAACTCAGGTGAACTTAAGGAACTAGAACAACGCTACAATGAGATTCTGAAAGCACATTCTATCATCAAGCGAATGCGTTGGTTTACCTTTGTCTTCGGACCAGTAGCAATTCTATGGGATGATGTTATCGCTCCATTTATCGTGAAACAAGGTGCCCCTGAATTTTTATCCATGGAAGATTTTTTCCAAGCAATAATATTCAGTTTCGGAATAATTTCCGAAGTAACATTTGAACGTTATTGGCCATATCTAAACAATGCATGTGTTGTGTTATTCATCGTGTTCTTATATTGGTCAATTCAGAAAAAACGGGAAGTAAATAATGCTGCTGAAGAAGTGTCAGAACTAGAAGGTGGAGTTGTCAGTGACATAATGCAGAAAGCATACGCTGAAGTTATCCCTGCACCAGAATTGGAATCATTCCGTTAATCAGTACAATAATTACCGTCGGCGATTGGTATTGAAAGTGGATCTTCTATCAATGTAATTCCATTGACTGGAGTCCCATCAGACCACTGTCCTAAGTCGGTCATTTGTTGATTTTCATCTGTTAGGAATGATTGTGCGGATAGTTGCAAGTTGGAATCTGCTGTGAAAAGTTGTGATTGTGCTGCAATTCTTGCCGCTTGGGCATCTATTCTGGAATAGTATGCTAAATCTGCAAAGTTATCATGAATAAAAGATGCCTGAATATAGTGGCTGGCCATCATTCTAGGAAAACCATAGAAATCGGATTCAATCCTTAGGTATTGAATCTGTGGCTCATTTATTGCAGTTGTTGAATCTCTTTGCGAGATGCGAGAATGTTGCCATCTTGCCTGACATGGATGAACTGTATAGTCTGTGGAATACTCAGTAAACTGAGCCCAAGTATGGTCGGGAAGATTGGACATATTACCTCGTAATTGATCGCCTTTCTGGGCATGAACCCAAGATGCTTCTAGAGAGATTTGTAGAGATGTCGCCCCCCAACCGAGCTCCAATCCTCTATCTAGAATAGAAAAAGTAATGCCACCACCCATGCTATGCCCTCCAATCCAAAGGTTTGACAAATCAGGAGAAGTATTTGCTCCAGTATTCTGTTGAAGCACTTCCGCTAACTCGCCATTAGCACTGACATTGAGGGCTGATATTGCTCTATTGATGCCAAGCCAAGCCATCTCATTACGCGTTTGATGTTGTGGGTGGTTTGAACCACCTTCTTCGTATATCAATTCAAAATCACTATCTACACTACTCAAATCTAATTCGCTAATATATTGAGGGAATATTACTATCAATCCATGTGAAGCGATTAATTCTAGTGTATCGCGATATACTTCTATGTCTTCTCCGCCGTATCCATGCAAATAAATAGCAACACCCAGTCGCTTTGATTCTGATTCAGAGTCAACAATTTTCGGAATAAAAATATGCACATTCCAATCAGAACCATCATCATCTGATGGCCAATACTGGAATTCAGGTTGCGAAGAGAACACTGGAATTGTTGTTTCCACAACTGCATATTGAGATTCCATATTACCCCACTGGCCGGATTCTAATTCGGGTTGGTTTACTGCAAAGCCACTCATATCCCATGTATTTGGAAGAGCCAATGCAAGGCCTGCTGCCAACAATATTCCTACTTCAATAATTGCAATTATTTGTGTTTTATTTAGAACACTTTTTTTCTCTTGATAGGATTGGCTAATGGACTCAATCAACTCATCATTTGACAAAATCATATCGACTACGAGAAGGGTGATAATATATCCTAATACAAATGGCATTGCACCGACTGAACCGAAGAAGAAGGACAAATCAAGCAACAGATAAAGTGTTGAATAGGCCAAAAAATACCCAAGCAATAATTGAGTAATTACCAATGAAATATCTCTACTAATATTTTCCTTTATTTTTGCATTCTTGAATAATAGTTGCTTTGTAGAAAACAATATCAATCCGAGTGGGATGATATATCCTTCTAATTGCCTTAAGGATAGGGCTGACTCTATTCTATAATATGCAAACTCGAAAAGTGCATCCTCAACATTCATTCCCGAAATTAATAATAATATCACAGGGCCAAAACCAATCAAAAACCCCATCACTATCAATAATCGTGTTGAAACAATACGATTCAGTTTATCCTTCAATCAATCACCACATCATTTATTGGAACACATCCAAATCTAATCAGCGAGCCAATTAGGAGTACCGCCATCACAAGCATCTAATGTCCAGGTAAGTAGTCTGTCATCAAGAGCTAATGGATGGGTTTGAGGCCATGTTGGCATGCAGGAGATACTGGCTTTATTTGCATCAACTGCATCACAATCACCCCGTAAAATAGAGTCGTGGTCAATCTTCGCTCCTGCAATTGTAAATGTTGCAGTTTCATCACTGAGTTCTCCTTCAACATCTTCACCATTATCAAAAATTACTGCATTACGATACCAGCGCATTCCAAGTCTGGTAGTAGCCCAAGTTCCATCCCATTGTGGTGGAACATTGAGGTTGAGCATCAACTCTCCATGTCTAAATGCATTCCTAAGTGCTGTAACAGGATCACTTTCCCAAGCAGGATGTTTAGGGATTTCAGGCCATCGTGAAATGTGATTTGCGGTAATATCAATGTGTGGACGACATCTGTTCTGTGGAATAACTGGTAGCACTTTGAGCGCCGACTCTACTAATTCGACAGTCGCAGCAATAGCATTCTCAATACCCTCCGGCTCAAACGAAGTAAAGGATGAGGCTATCGCTGGCATTCCATACAGACCTGCTTCTCTTGCAGCACCCATTGTTCCACTATGCAAACTATCTTGAGAAAGATTAGGGCCAAGGTTTACTCCTGAGATTACAAGACGCGGTTCAATATCTTTAATCAATCTTTGAAGACCTCCATCGAGTGCTACAATTATTGTATCGCATGGCCTACCATGTAATTCATAGAGATGTATCGGTGCAGAATCAGTATTTGTGCACAAGTTCCATTCATTGATTAAGTCTGAACGTTGACGTAATTTCATTGATGTATTGAGATTGATACTCATGCTTGTAGCACTTTGGTTTTCTGCAGGTGCAAAGACAATTATTGCATGACCTGCTCGGTGCAGTGCTTGCACAAGTAAGCGGAAACCGAGTGCTTCAATACCATCATCATTAGTCATCAATAGCCATCCATTTTTAGGATTCTTATTGTCTGAAATTGAAGTCATTGTATCGCCTCATTTGATTGTGCGGGCACCTTACCCATAGTGTTCTCTATTTCAACATCAGATTCTGGCGTTCCAAATATAACAAATAGAATTCCAGTAATTAGTATTGGACCACCAATCCATGTCCAAAATCCCGGAACTCCTGTGTCAAAAAATAACCAGCCTATTAGTGAGCCCAATAAGGGCTCAAGAGTAACTGCAGTTGAAACTGTAAGCGGCGACATATACCTCAGACAAGTGTTCAAGCCAGTGTGGCCAAGAAGTCCACCTATCATCGCAAGAAGTAGGAACCAAGGCAGATATTGCATTTCAATCCAACCAAATGGGCTAAACTGACTGGCACTTGATTCGAGAATAAACGATGCTGGAATCAGTAATATTGAGGATATCAAAGTCACTGGAAATGCATAGATGAAAATTGGCATCCAAGATCGCAGTATTTTTCCACAAACAATGTATCCCACAACAAATATTGCTCCCAAAAAGGCAAGGAAATCGCCAAATGCCGTTACTGTATGAGACCCTTGTACATCTCCTTGGTCTAGTAGCGTTATTGCCGCTCCAAGAACACCTAGTACTGCTCCAATTACCTCAAACGATGTTGGACTTCTCTGATTCGTCATTATCTTCGCCAAAAATACCATTCCAACAACGATGACCAATGGATGGGCTGTTACGAATAATAGAGAATGTGTTAGAGATGTTTTGTCTAAACTTGGAACCCATGTTCCAAAATGTAATGCGAGTGCTAATCCACTCAACCAAATCACTTTTTGTGCCTGAGGAGTAAATACACGCTTTCGCAAATCGTGCTCCATTGCGCGCCACTGCCAAATAGCTAGAGGTGCTAATATTACCGATGTTGCTTGTAATCTCCAACTGGCCCTAAGCAATGGTGGAACACTGTCTAAATGCTGCAATATGGCACCTGCACTAGAAACACCAGTTAACGCTGCAACTAACAAACCCCATACCCAAATAGGGGTTGTTTGCTTATCCATCAAATCACGCTCTAATTCAGGCTTCTAAGATTGCATCGTTAGATTCTCCACCGATAACACCTGCACGCTTGAATAAGAAATATATCATTGCACCAACCATGACATTGATTGCAACAAAGCCACCCATTCTCAATACGTACCAAGTCCATGAAGTAACGAATTTTTCGCTGAATAATGAATCAATAAAGGATAGAATACTTGATTCTGTTCCAAAGAATGCTTCTCCTGTTAGCAGACCTGCTGCCACCATGAAGGTGCTGAGTAAAATTAGCGCCCGTTGATTCTCAGCAACAGTTGTCCCTGATTCTTCTTTTATCTTATCGATACGAGGTGTTAATTTCTTGTCTTCCCATCTGTCACGAGCAACACCACCAATTAACATTGGAAGTGTGTGTGGAACATCCAAATACATTCCAAGTCCGAATGAAGTACCCATACCAGTTGCCCATTCAACAAACATTCCTAGCAAGAATCCAAGTCCGAGTAAAACCAAATCTCCTTGACCTTCAGCAAAAATTACAGAGAATGTTGCAAATGCATTTGCTTGTGGAGCAATTAGATCAATTCTCCCTTCTGCAAGTTGTATTGACAAGAAGATTGCAACACCTGCACCGATTATAGCACCTGGTACAACACCCATGATGTTTCCTTTAGAAATGTGATATGGTCGATTTCCGATATAGAGTGAATTTTTGTAATCTCCAATTACTGTTCCCGACATTGAAATCGCCGAACCAAATACAGTAGTTCCTACAAGCCCCAATAACACTGCGCCTTCAGTGGTTAATTGTAAGAAATCTTGGGCGTTCAAAAATACTCCCAATAGCATTAGAAGAACAATAAATGAAGTCCCAGAT
>Ga0209047_1001219_pt1 | contig 19306 bp, 11 predicted proteins | sample SaaInlV_165m_DNA_3_FD_184681 | JGI IMG/M metagenome (GOLD analysis project Ga0209047, IMG submission 184681) | Marine microbial communities from expanding oxygen minimum zones in the Saanich Inlet - Saanich Inlet SI037_S3LV_120m_DNA (SPAdes)... | ecosystem: Environmental > Aquatic > Marine >...
ACCAAAATATGCTGCAATTTGATCTTTGCCTCGATTTAAAAATAATCTACCTGACTTACCTGGATGGTAATAATTTGGTGTTTCGTTATCTATAAAAAATTTATCTGAATTATATCCTGCTTCAATTAAAGTTTGGACCACATCTCTTTTAACATCAAATACATCAACATTTCTCTCTTTTTCAATCCATGATAATCTTGATCTTTTACCTGATGATAAACCACAAACTACTGTGTTTTGTTCACCCGGATTTGAACCAGTAAAAATTGGCCCTATTTCAAATATTGATAAATCTTTAAAACCTCTATCCAAATTTTTATTCATATACATAATTAAATTTGAAAAAATTGAATTTCTCAAAACTCCCAACTCTGAGCTTATAGGATTTATTATTTTAATTTCCTTATTTTGATCTTTAAAATGATTGTTGTAATTTGAATCAGTAAATGACCATGTTATTGTCTCCAAATAACCTTTAGAAGCAATTGCTCTCTGTAAAAAATGAAATAATTTTTGTGACTGAGTTAAAGTAGATTTATTTCTTTCTTTGATTGGATCTATAGTTTTTATTTTATCATAACCAGTTATCCTTACTAGCTCTTCAACAACATCTATTTCCTGCGAAATATCTGGTCTCCAAGTTGGGGTGGTTAATTTTAAATGTTTTTTTTCTTTTTTAATTTTGAAACCAAGATCTTCTAAGATTTTAAGCATTTCCTTAATTAAAATTTTAAATCCTGTTATTTTTTCAAACAAATTAGTATCAAATTTTATAGTTTTAGCTTTTGCTGTTTCAATTGTTTGAATATCAATTTTACTAATTTCTCCCCCACAAATCTCTTTAATTAATAGTGCTGCTTTATTTAATCCATCTTCAATCGATAATGGATCAATGCCTCTTTCAAACCTAAACTTTGCGTCTGTATCTAAGTTTAGTTTTTTTGATGTGCTTCTAATAGATCTAGGCTCAAAATAAGCTGACTCCAATAAAATGTTTTTTGTATCGAATTCTGTACCTGATCTTGTGCCTCCAATAATTCCACCTAATCCTAACACACCTTTATTATCGCTAATTACACACATCCCATCCTCTAATTTATAATTTTTATTATCTAGAGCTGTGAACTCTTCACCAGATTTTGAATTTCTAACTACAATACCTTTTTCTATTTTATCTGCATCATAGGCATGTAGTGGACGATTAATATCAAGCATTACGTAGTTAGTAATATCAACTATTGCTGAAATTGGTTTTTGTCCAATTGAAACTAGTTTATCTTTTAACCATTTAGGGCTTTTAGTATTTTTTACATTAGTAATTAAACAGCTACCAAAAGAACCACAAGCTTGATTTTTTTCTTTATTAATTTTAACTTTTACAGTTTGTTTCACATTTGACTTAATTTTTTTTTCTTTTAAATTTTTTAATTTTCCAAAACCTGAGGCAGCAAGGTCTCTTGCTATTCCTTTAACACCAAGACAATCTGGTCTATTAGGGGTAATTGATAGATCTATAAGATTGGAATCTGATTTTGAAAAATAACTTTTTCCAATACTCTTTTCATATTTTTTTGATGATAGTTCTGTAATTCCATCACTTTCATCAGATAAATTTAATTCAGATTCAGAACAAAGCATTCCATAAGAAGTAACCTCTCTAATTTTAGCTATGACTAACTTTACTTTACTTTTTGGAACAACAGCTCCAGGAGGAGCATATATCGTTATCAATCCCTCCCTTGCATTAGGCGCTCCACATACAACTTTTTTTATTTCTTTTTCTCCTACATCAACATCACAAACTTTAAGTCGATCTGCATTTGGATGTTTTTCCGTCTTGAGAATTTTTGCTACTTTGAATAAATCAAATCCAGCAGATAAGTTTTCTACACTTTCAACTTCAAGCCCAACATTTGTTAGCTGTTCTAAAAGCTTATCTTCTTTTAATTTTGTGTCTAAATGATCTTTTAACCAGTCAAATGTGATTTTCATCGACTCAAGCCTCTATAATTTGTTGGCACATCTAAAGGATCAAAACCAAAATGATTTAACCACCTATAATCACAATCAAAGAATGCTCTTAAGTCATTAATACCATATTTAAGCATTGCTAATCGATCAATCCCAATTCCAAATGCATATCCTTGATACTTTGATGGATCAACTTTGACATTTTTCAAAACATTAGGATGAACCATTCCACACCCTAAGATTTCAAGCCATTGATCACCTTCTCCAATAATTATTTTCCCATCTTTAATTTCATAACCAATATCTACTTCTGCAGACGGTTCTGTAAACGGAAAGTGACTTGGTCTAAATCTCATTTTAATTTTTTCAACTTCAAAAAATTCTTTGATAAAATAATTTAAACAGCCCTTTAGATGTCCCATATTTATATCTTTATCTATATGTAAACCCTCTACTTGATGAAACATTGGTGCATGAGTTTGGTCACTATCAGACCTATAAGTTCTTCCAGGTGCAATAATTTTAAATGGAGGTTTATCTTTTAACATTGTTCTAATTTGAACTGGGGACGTATGAGTTCTCAATAAAATTTCTTTATTTTCATCAAGATAAAATGTGTCATGCATATCTCTTGCAGGGTGATTGTCAGGAGTATTTAATGCTGTAAAATTATTATATTCATTTTCAATATCTGGACCTTCTTCAACACTAAAACCTACCTCGGAAAAGATTGATGAAATTTCATCTATAGTTTGTGAAACAGGATGAATTTTACCTCTAACAAATGATCTTTCAGGAAGAGTTATATCAATTTTTTCTTTTTCTAATTTTTCATTTATTTTTTTTGATTCAATTTTATTAATTTTATTAGTTATTTCATTTTGTAACTCATCCTTAATTTGATTAAGGTCTGATGCAAATTTTTTTCTATCTGATTCTGGTATAGATCCGATATTTTTAAATTGAGAAGAAATCAATCCATTTTTGCCAAATAGATCTGTTTTGATTTGATTAATTTCCTCTAAACTTAAGTTGTTGTTAAGTTTAGCCAAATAGTCATTTTGAATATTTTTTATGTCTGACATATTGGTAGATTATTTCCTTAAGAAATAAAAACAATAGAGAAGATTAATTTAAAGCTGATTGAGCTTTTTGTACAATTGTTTTGAATGCCTCAGGACTATCGTAAGCGATTTCAGCAAGTATTTTTCTATCAATTACAATCCCACATTTGCTTAAACCGTTAATAAATTTGGAATATGTCATTCCTTCAGATCTAACACCCGCATTAATCCTTTGTATCCACAAAGATTTGAAATCTCTTTTTTTATTTCTTCTATCTCTGTAAGCATATTGCATAGCTTTTTCCATAGCTTGCTTTGCAACTCTTATAGTGTTTTTTCTTCTGCCCCATTGGCCTTTAACAGCTTTTAAAACTTTTTTATGTTTCGCTTTGCTTGTTACACCTCTTTTTACTCTTGCCATTATTAACCTCTTAAACTGTAAGGCATGTATGACTTAACAATTTTTCCATCTTGCTTGGACATTGTTGTTGTGCCTCTTAATTTTCTTATTTGTGAATTCGTTCTTTTTATCATGCCATGTCTTTTACCAGCTTGAGCAGTCATAACTTTACCCTTAGCAGATATTTTAAATCTTTTTTTTGCTGAGCTTTTAGTTTTTAATTTTGGCATAATTCTGCGGAGTTATACAAAGATTGATATAGATTTACAACCTCTATTAAGGCCTATAAAGGCTGAATAACCATGATCATTTGTTTACCATCAAATTTTGGGTGCAATTCTACCTTGCCAATATCCTTCATGTCCTCTTTAATCTTATCCATCAACTCTTTTCCTAAATGAGAATGTTGTAATTCACGTCCTTTAAACCTTACTGTAAATTTTACCTTGTCACCCTTAGCTATAAATTTTTTTGCATTTTTAACCTTGAAATCATAATCATGAGTTTCTGTTACAGGTCTCATTTTAATTTCTTTTAATAAAACAATTTTTTGTTTTTTCTTAGCAATATTTGCTTTCTTTTGAGCATCATATTTATATTTTCCCATATCCATTATTTTGCATACAGGAGGATTTGCGTTAGCTGCTATCTCTATTAAATCTAATCCTTGATTTTTCGCCATAGAGATTGCTTCATTGGTATTTATTACACCAAGATTTTCACCATCACTCGCTATGACCTGAACGTCTGGTGAAGAGATCCTATTATTAGATCTTGGACCTCTGTCTTTAGTTCTTCTCTGAAAGTAATTTTGTTTAAAATCTGCCACTTAGTTTGATGATGCTTTGTTTAAAGCGGAGAAAGTTTTTAAAAATTGGTCTATATCCATATTTTCTTGTTTATTAGTGTCTAATCTTCTAATCGTTACTGAATTGGAGTCAACTTCTTTTTTACCACAAATTAGTAAAAGTGGTATTTTTGCTAAAGAATGATCTCTTATTTTATAATTTAAATTATTATTTTTTAAATCCACTGAAGAACTAATGCCTACACTTTTAATTTTTTTAGATACTTCAATTGAATAATCGTTAAACTCTTCAGAGATAGGTATTACCATTGTTTGTAAAGGTGATATCCAGAATGGAAACTTTCCCGCATAATTTTCAATAAGAATTCCTATAAATCTCTCCAAAGAACCAAACAACGCACGATGAAGCATAACAGGCACTTTTTTAGTTCCATCTTTATCAACATAAGAAGCATCCAATCTTCCTGGTAAATTTAAATCTACTTGTAGAGTTCCACACTGCCAGTCTCTACCAATTGCATCCCTTAATACAAACTCAATTTTTGGACCATAAAATGCACCTTCGCCCTTATTAATGCTATATTCTAACTTAGATGCTTTAACAGCTTCTAATAATGAGGCTTCTGCCTTGTCCCAAACTTCATCTTCTCCAACTCTTACTTCTGGTCTATCTGCATATTTAAGAATTACATTTTCAAAACCTAGATCTTTATAAATATCCAAAATTAAATTAGTTACCTCTAGACATTCACTTGTGATTTGATCCTCTGAACAAAATATGTGGGCATCATCTTGAGTAAATGCTCTCACTCTTAAGAGGCCATGTAAAGCTCCCGATGGTTCATAACGATGCACTTTTCCAAATTCTGTAATACGTAAAGGGAGATCTCTGTAACTTTTTAAACCTTGATTAAAAACCTGAATATGCCCAGGACAATTCATAGGTTTTATTGCAAATACTTTTTCATCTGGTGTTTCTGATGTGTACATGTTTTCACCATACTTTTCCCAGTGACCAGATTTTTCCCACAATTGTCTATCTAATATCTCTGGTGTATTTACTTCTTTATACCCAGCATCATCCTGTCTGGCTCTCATATAGTTAATCAATTTTTGAAATAAAGCCCATCCTCTTTCATGCCAAAATACTGAACCTGGACTTTCTTCTCTAAAATGAAATAAATCCATTTCTTTTCCAAGTTTTCGATGATCTCTTTTTTCAGCTTCTTCTATTCTTTTTAAATATTCATCTAGGTCTTTTTGAGTTGCCCAACTAGTTCCATAAATTCTTTGCAACATTTCATTATTTGAGTCGCCTCTCCAATAAGCACCTGAAACTTTAGTCAGTTTAAAATATTTTCCAATTTTACCAGTTGATGGAAGATGTGGCCCTCTGCATAGGTCATGCCAATCACCATGAAAATAAATAGATACATCTTCATTTTCAGGTATTGCCTCGATCAGTTCTGCCTTATATATCTCACCTTTTTTTTTAAAGTGTTCTATAGCTTTATTTCTTTCCCAAACCTCTCTTTTTGTAATCTCATTTCTATCAACAATTTCTTTCATCTTGTTTTCAATTTTTTCTAAATCATCTTCAGTAAAAGGATCTTTTCTGGCAAAATCATAGTAAAAACCATTTTCGATAACTGGCCCAATAGTTACTTGCGTTCCAGGAAACAATTCTTGTACTGCCATAGCCAAGATATGTGCAGTATCGTGCCTTATAGTTTCTAAACCCTCAGGATTTTTTGATGTAAATATTTTAATAGAACAATCTTTTTCAATTAAAAAATCTAAATCTTTTAAATCACCATCAACACTTATAACCATTGCTTGTTTGGCAAGTGACTTACTAATTTTTTCAGCTACATCTAGACCTGTAATTTTGTCTAGAAATGTTAAATTATTTCCATCGGGTAGAGTAATTATAGGCATTTAATTTAATATCTTTTTATACTCTGAATAAGTAGAAAAGCACATTTTTTCAACATTAAATTTTTGAATTATATTTTTTCTTCCTTCAATACCAATAGATCTTAATGATTCCTCATCCAAAGAAAGAGTTTTTGAAATTTTCTGACTCAATGATTTTGCATTATTGGACTCAAACAAAAAACCAGTTTTTTCATCAATTACAGTTTCATTAGAACCACCAATATTGCTTGCAATTATTGGTTTTTCCATAGATTGTGCCTCAACTGCTACTCTTCCAAAGGCTTCTGGTTCTGTTGAAGCTGAAACCACAATGTCTGAAACTTTATAAGCTAATGCCATGTCTTTGCAGTGATCAATAAATTTTATTTGGTTTGTCATTCTATATTGTTCAGTAAGTCTAATAAGTTTTTTTTTATATATATCTCTACCCTGGTCACTTCCTAGTATAACAGCATAAAATGCTTCATAACCAAGCTCAATATTTACTAAATTAATAGCTTCTATAAATACTTCCTGACCCTTCCATCCAGTTAATCTTCCAGGTAAAAGGATAATTTTTTTATCTTTTTCTATTTGCCACTTTTTTAATAATTTTTTTTCATCACTATCCAATTTTGTAGTAGGATCAAAATAATCAACATTTATGCCTCTAAAAATAACTAAAAGTTTTTTCTTTGTATTGAGATATTTGGAATAATTTTCTTTAATATGTGAGAAAATAAAGTTGGATCCTGCAATAATAAGATCAGATCTTACCATTACAGAATTATAAAATTTTTTAAGCTTGTTATTAAAGTTATATGTTCCATGAAAAGTTGTAACAAATTTTCTACCTGTAATTTTAGCTGCAAACAAACAAGACCAAGCAGGTGCTCTACTTCTAGCATGAACAATTGAAATATTATTAAAAAGTATAATTCCAACCAAAACGAAGAAATTGATAAAAATGATAATAGGATTTTTACTTTGTACCGGTAGTTTTATTATTTTTACTTTCTCTTTGTTGATAAATTTTAAGAGATCTCCACCACTTGTTACAATATAAGAGCCACAATTATTTTCTGGCAAATAGTGAGCAATATCAAAGCAACCTGTTTCTGCACCTCCATAACCTAATTTTGGTATTACTTGTAAAACTTTTAAATTAGAGGACATTTGATATGATTATATATTATTAGATTAAACATATAAACGATTATGACTCATTTCAAATATCACAAAATCTCAAAAAGTAAGAAAATAAGATTTATTTGTAACATTTATAAAAATTCTTCATTTATTGTTTTTTTACATGGCTTTATGTCTGATTTAGAGGGAAAAAAACCAAATACTTTTTTAAAATTTGCTAAAAAAAATAAACTAAGTTTTTTAGCACTAGAATACTCGGGGCATGGAAAATCATCAGGAAAATTTATAAATGGCAACATTACAAAATGGGGTAACGAAACTTCAATTCTCATAAAAAAATTTGTTAAAAATAATGATTTTATTATTGTTGGGTCAAGCATGGGTGCATGGTTAGCACTTAAACAATTTCAAGAATTCAAAAGTCAAATAAAAGGATTTTTAGGTATTGGTTCTGCACCTGAGTTTTTAGAGAACTTGATGTGGAAAAAATTTTCAAAAAAAATGAAATCTGAAACTATTAAAAATGGAATTTTACATTTGAAACATGGTAATTATGAATATCCAATTACTCTTCAATTAATAAAAGATGGTAGAAAAAATAAGGTTTTAAATAAAAAAATAAGTTCCAAAATAAATGTTACTATGGTTCACGGTCAAAAAGATGAGGTTGTGCCAGTTTCTTATTCAAGAAAAGTTCTAAAGATTTTTCAAAAAGCTAAAAAAAAATTAGTAATTGTTAAAGATGGAGATCACAGTTTATCAAGTCAAAAATGGCTTAAAATGATAATTAAAGAACTTAAATTGATTATCTAGCTAACATCTTTAATAACTGGCTTGAGACTTATCGGATTATTAAGTTTGTCTAACATTTCTTTAGGACAAACTTGAATAAAGTTATTTAACTCTTCGTCAAAATTTTTAATTATTTTTTGAGATAAATCAGATCCAGTTTCCTTAAAATGCTCTAAAATTAAATCTTTAAGAAATTTTTTCCAATGATCAGTTTCCAGATTTTGCCAAATAACGGACTCTGTGTTAACCTTTTTTTCAAAGTCTTGATCTTTATCATAAATAAAAGCCATTCCACCAGTCATACCTGCTGCGAAATTATCTCCTACCTCTCCTAAAATTATTACTGTTCCACCCGTCATATATTCACATCCATTAGAGTCACACCCTTCAATCACAGCAGTGGCACCTGAGTTTCTTACGGCAAATCTATCACCTGCTTGACCTGCAGCAAAAAGTTTACCTGATGTCGCTCCATAAAGAACTGTGTTCCCTATAATTGTATTTTCATTTGATATTAAATTACTTTCATCTGAAAGTTTTATTGAAATTGTTGCACCTGATAAACCTTTTCCAACATAATCATTTGCATCGCCTTTTAGTACCAGCTTTAGTCCTTTCGATGTAAAAGCACCAAAGGATTGACCAGCTGAACCTATAAAATTTAGCTCTAAAAAATTTTCATTTATTTTTTCATATCCATACTTCATAAATAAATGATGTGAAATTCTTGTACCAACTGCTCTATTAGTATTTTTAATTGGGTACTCTTTATCAATTTTTTCTGATTTATCTAAAGACTCTTCTATCTCTGGCCAAATTTCTTGGTCTAATGTATCTGGTACTTTATTAATTGATGAGTTCTCACAATATCTTTTATTACTACCTGGGTCAGCTTGAACAAAAAGTGGGTTTAAATCTAAATCATCTAAATTTTCAGAAGCTTTATTAACTTGCATTAATAAATCTGTTCTTCCTATTATTTCATTTAAAGATTTAAAACCAAGTTCAGCTAAAATTTCTCTGACTTCTGATGCAATAAAAGTAAACAAATTTACAATTTTATCAGGTGTACCAGTAAATTTTTTTCTTAAATCTTCATCTTGTGTGCATACTCCTACTGGACAAGTATTTGAATGACATTGTCTTACCATTATGCATCCCATAGCAACTAAAGCTGTTGTCGCTACTCCATATTCTTCTGCCCCCATCATTGCAGCAATCACAACATCTCTTCCTGTTTTAATTCCACCATCTGTTCTTAAGGTCACTTTGTGTCGTAGATTATTTAATGTCAGCACTTGATTAGCTTCCGTAAGACCCATTTCCCATGGAATACCAACATATTTAACACTAGTTTGTGGTGTTGCTCCAGTTCCCCCATTATGACCAGAGATCAATATTATATCTGCCTCGGCTTTTGCTACTCCAGCTGCAATTGTTCCCACTCCTGATGATGCTACAAGCTTAACACCTATTCGAGCATTTGGATTAATTTGTTTCAGATCATAAATTAATTGAGCTAAATCTTCTATAGAGTAAATATCGTGATGAGGTGGTGGTGAAATAAGAGTAACCCCCGGTGTTGAGTGTCTTAACTTTGCGATTTCCTCCGTAACTTTAAATCCTGGTAACTGACCACCTTCTCCTGGTTTTGCACCCTGAGCAATCTTGATTTCAATTTCATTACAATTATTTAGGTAATTTATAGTTACACCAAACCTTGCAGATGCTATTTGTTTAACTCTTGAATTTGCACTGTCTCCGCTATCTAAGACTTTAAATCTTTTTTCGTCCTCTCCACCTTCGCCACTGCAAGAAGCACCTTTAATTCTGTTCATTCCAATTGCTAGTGTCTCATGAGCCTCTTTAGATAGTGCGCCATGAGACATACTTCCGCTTCCAAATCTTTTTAGAATTTTTTCTATTGGTTCAACTTCAGAAAGATTAATCGACGGACCTAGTTTTTTCTTTCTAAAATTTATTAAATCTCTTAAATTTATTGGGGGTAAATTATAAATTCCTTCGGCGTATCTTTTATAAGCTTCATAAGAATTTGATCCAACAGCACTTTGTAATAAGTGTATTAATTTTCCTTGATATTGATGAGTTTCTCCATTTTTTCTATATCTATAAATTCCACCAATAGGTAAAACTGTTTCATTACTGTCAAATGCCTCTTTGTGTATTTCACGAATTTTTTTTTCAATCCCTGTTAAGCCTATTCCAGAAATCTTTGAAGTAATTCCTGGAAAATAATCATTCACTATGGTTCTGCTTAAACCCACTGTTTCAAAGTTACATCCACCTCTATACGAGCTTAAAACTGATATACCCATTTTTGACATTATTTTAAGAAGACCAGCATTAACCGATTTTATGTATCTTTTAACGCAATCGTCAAAACTGAATTGTTCAAACAATTTCTTGCTATGCCTTTGATGTAAACTATCAAAAGCTAAATATGGATTAACAGTGGTTGCACCCACACCTAATAAAGTTGCAAAAGAATGTGTATCCATTGCCTCACCGGATTGCACATTTATTGAAACATAGCCTCTAAGTTTTTTATTAATTAAAAAAGTATTAATTGCACCAACACATAAAAGCATTGGAACAGGCAAATTCTCATTAGATAAATTTTTATCACTAAGTATTAACTGTGTTACTCCTTGTCTGACAGCAATTTCTGACTCTTTTTGTATTCTATCTATAGCAACTGATAAATTTTCATCTTTTGAAAAAGTACAATCTATAATCACAGAATTTTTTCCAAAAAAATTTATAAATTTGTTCAGTTGTGAATTAGATAAAATTGGACTATTTAGAACATAAATATTCTCTTTTGTTAGTGTATCAAAATCTAATATATTTCCTAAGTTTCCAAATCTTGTCTTTAAACTCATAACTTTATTTTCTCTTAAAGAGTCAATTGGCGGGTTAGTTACTTGGCTAAAGTTCTGTCTAAAGAAATGGTACAAAGGTCTATATTTGTCAGAAAGTACTGCTAAAGGTGTGTCATCTCCCATTGATCCAATGGCCTCTTTTGCATCCTCTGCCATAGGATGTAATATCAATTCAAGATCTTCTAGACTAATTCCGAAAGTATGTTGTCTTCGACGAAGATCCTCTCCTTCAAAATTATTTTTTTCACTAGAAATTAATAACTTTTCGTCCAAATCTACTATTTGAGAATTAAAGTGTTTAAACTCTTTTGCTAAATAATCTTTTATATCATCATTAAAAAATACTTTTCCTTTTTCAATTCTAAGACCTATAATTTCCCCAGGACCTAATCTTCCTTTTGATAATATCTTTTTTTCATTTAATTCAATCATTCCCGTTTCTGATCCAGCAAAAAGCAATTTATCTTTTGTTATTGCGTATCTAAGAGGTCTTAATCCATTTCTGTCATTAGCTGCAATAATCCACTCATTATCTGTTGCTGCAATTGCTGCTGGACCATCCCATGGTTCCATTGTGCTATTCAAAAAATTAAATAATTGTTGATGGCTTTTAGATAGTGTCTTGTTTTTTTTAGACCAAGCGTCAGGTACCAACATAAGCTTAGCTAGCGGCGCAGGTTGTCCAGATTTATTTAATAATTCAAAAACATTATCAAGTGCTGCTGAGTCAGAAACACCTTTTTGTATAACTGGTTTTAAATTTTCTATATCTTCAAAAAGTGGGCTGCTCATTTCTTGTTCATGGACCTTCATCCAATTTTTGTTTCCTTTATAAGTATTTATTTCTCCATTATGCGCTATAGCTCTAAATGGTTGCGCAAGACTCCAGCTAGGCGCTGTATTAGTTGAGAATCTTTGGTGAAATATTGCGTATCTTGAGACAAATCTTTCATCTTTTAAATCTAAATAAAAATCTGATATTGCCTCAGCTAAATAAAGTCCTTTGTATATTATTGACTTAGAGCTTATTGAACAAATATAAAAATTATTTAGAGATGATTGAAAAGCTTTGTTTTCAATTTTTTTTCTAGTTTCATAAATTTTTCTCTCTAATTCTTTATCAAGTAAATTCTGATCATTAGATTTAAAAAGGACTTGGATTATTTCTGGCATAGTTTGTAAAGCTTTATCACCTAAAACTTTTGGATTAACGGGTACTTGTCTCCAGCCGTAAATGCTAAAATTATTCTTGGTAAGTTCACTTTCAACAATTGTTTTGCAGACCTCTTGTGCAGCGTAATCGTTTCTTGGTAAAAATATCATGCCCACACAAATTTCTGAATTATCATAATCGTGTCCGGTTACCTCAATTTTTTCTATGAAAAAATCCTTTGGAATTTCTACATGAATTCCAGCTCCATCACCTGTTTTTCCATCTGCATCTACTGCTCCTCTATGCCAAACAGCCTTAAGAGCCTCTATGCCATATTCAACAATTTTCCTAGATTTTTTTCCCTCAGTTGAGGCGATAACACCTACTCCACATGCATCATGCTCCATTTCTGTTGAATAAACATGATTTTTTTCAAGTAGTTTTAAATTTTTTTTATAGTTTTTCATTAAGCAACTTTTGAAGTTTTAATTTCATTGTTTTCAAGATGAGTTTTTATTGCTAAAGCTGCGTCTCTTCCATCTTTAATAGCCCAAACGACTAATGAAGCACCCCTCACAATATCACCTGCAGCAAAAACCCCTTTTAAATTAGTCTCCATTGTATCGAAATCTGCTTTTATAGTTCCCCATTTTGTAATTTGTAATTCTTTAGAATCAAATAATTTTGGTAGATCTTCTGGATCAAAACCAAGTGCTTTAATTACCATGTCAGCTTTAACTTCGTAATCTGACCCTTGCTGAACTTCGGGTCGTCTTCTACCACTTTCATCAGGTTCACCTAATTTAATTTGGTCAACTATTAATCTTTCAACTTTATTTGTACCCTTAAATTCTTTTGGGCTTGTTAACCAAACAAATTCAACTCCTTCTTCTTCAGCATTGGCCACTTCTCTTGCAGATCCAGGCATATTTTCTTTATCTCTTCTATACAAACACTTAACTGATTTTGCTTTTTGTCTTATTGAAGTCCTTACACAATCCATGGCTGTATCTCCACCACCAATAACGACTATATCTTTTCCCTCTGCATTCAAAATACCTTTATCAAACATCTCAACCTTATCACCTAATCCTTTTTTATTTGAAGCAGTCAAAAAATCCATTGCTGGAAAAATATTGTTAAGATCGTTTCCTGGTAATTCAACTTCCCTAGCTTTATAAACACCTGTTGCTATTAATATTGCATCATGTTTTTTTCTTAGCTGATCTAAAGTTGCATCTTTACCAACTTCAAAATTTTGAACGAATTCGATACCTCCATCTTTTAAAAGTCTGGTTCTTCTCTCAACAACCTCTTTTTCTAGTTTAAAATTTGGAATACCATAGATTAATAAACCACCAGCTCTGTCATACCTGTCGTAAACTGTAATCTTATAACCATTTTTCCTTAGCTGTTCTGCTGCAGCCAATCCTGCTGGTCCAGCACCAATTATTCCAACACTTTGATCTTTCTCATTTGTAACATCAATAGGTTTTACCCAACCTTGTTCCCATGCATTATCGGTAATATATTTCTCCATTGAGCCAATAGTTACAGTTCCGTGACCTGATTGTTCAATCACACAGTTACCCTCACATAATCTGTCTTGCGGACAAATTCTTCCACAAACTTCTGGCATGTTATTGGTGCTTTGAGATAATTCATAAGCCTCTTTTAGCCTTCCTTCCGCAGTCAATTTAAGCCAATCAGGAATGTTATTACTTAAAGGACAATGTACTTGGCAAAAAGGAACTCCGCATTGAGAACATCTGCTAGATTGTTCTTTTGCTTTATCGCCAATAAATTCATCATATATTTCATTGAAGTCTTTTTTTCTTACTTCTGTCCCTCTTTTAGGTGGAGTTTGTTGACCTATTTTTACGAATTTAAGCATTTTATTAGTCATAAAATAAATTTTTTTAATTAAATTATACCTTGATTTTATTAATTAAAGCTAAAAATAGGTCAGCTATTTTGACCTTTAGAAACACTATTAGATTGAAAATTAAAGGATTTCTAATTATCACATAGCTAATATGCTTAAATCGAATTGTTTTAAATAGATTTTTTTTAAGCTAGTTAGATAAAATGTTTCAAAACATTATAGAAGTTTTAATGCTGTCAGCTATTCAGGGTATTTCTGAATTCTTACCAATAAGCTCATCCGCACATCTCATAATAGTATCAAGTTTATATGAATTAAAATCTAGCTCTCTATTAATAGATATTAGTCTCCATCTAGGATCCTTATTTGCTATTGTTTATTATTTTAGAGAAGATTTGTTAGATTATAAAAGCAATAAAAGATTACTCAGTCTTATCTTAATTGGATCAATTCCATTAATCATTGTTGGATATGCTTTATATACTACAGGCATTATTTATAGTTTACGAAATATAAAAGTTATTGCATGGACAACTTTGGTTTTTGGAATCGTTTTATATATTGCAGATAAAAACCGTTTTGATAAGAAAATATCTTCAAACCTAAATCTTCAATCAATTCTTTTTATAAGTGTATTTCAAATTCTTTCATTGGTACCAGGAGTTAGTAGGGCAGGTATAACAATTACTGCTGCAAGGATTTTAAGATTTAATAGATTAGATTCTTCAAAAATATCATTTTTACTTTCAATCCCTGCTTTGGCTGGAGCTAGTTTTTTAGGATTAAAAGACGTATTTACTCAATCAACTAGTTTAAATTACTTAGTAATGATTGCAATAACTGCATCATTTTTTTTTTCTTTTGTAACAGTAAAATTTTTTTTGATTTATATTAACAAATTCTCCATGAATGCCTTCGTAATTTATAGAATTATAATAGCATTAATCTTGTTTGCTCTAATTTATTAAGAATATTTTTTTTTAATTAAAGGTAATAGTTGAGATAGCAAAACACCGCTTAGAATAAAAAAGCATCCAAGCAAATTATTGATATCTAAAATTTGATCTAAAATATACCAAGCTGCAATAGTTGCAAATACTCCCTCTAAAGAAAATATTATAGCTGCAGGGGCAGGGGTTATATTTTTTTGAGCATAAATTTGTAAAACAAAAGCAAAACCTCCTGATAGAATACCAGCATACAATATAGAGCTTATTTCTTTCATAATATTAATATAAATAAACTCTTCGTAAAAAAATCCTATTGCAAAAGAAAGTAAAGAAACAATAAGGGTTTGAATAGCACCAAGAGTTAAGGGAAGATTATACTTTTTAACAATTATTCCTGTGAAAATTATGTGAGTACTCCAAAATAAAGCTCCAAGAATTACTAAACTATCTCCAAGTCTTACTGTTGCGTCATAAAAGTTTGTTAATAAATAACCTCCAATTAAACACAAAACAACAGATGGCCAAACACTCCAATGAATTGATTTTTTTTTAAATATAAAAATTATAATTGGAACAATTGGGACATAAAAAATTGTGAAAAATGCAGCGTTTGCAACGTCTGTATACAGAAGTGCAACTTGTTGCAAAGCAGAACCCAAAAACAAAGACAAACCAATTAAAATTGAGAGATTGATGAAAGTTTTAATGTCAGATTTAAACTCTGACTTAAATTTTTTTAGCTCAAATATCAAAACTAACGGCGTGATAGCCAAAAAACCGATAAAAAATCTAACTGAATTAAATGTGAATGGGCCAATATTATCCATACCTGTATCTTGAGCAATAAATGTTGTGCCCCAAATAAAAGTACATAACAATGCACTTAATAATGAAGTAGTTTTTGACATGATTTATATTAGACAGCTAGTTTGTAGGCAAAATTTTTACCTAAATTTTCTTTTAAGTCATTATTAAATCTTGCTGCCTCAGCGCCATCTATAATTCTATGATCATAAGATAGAGAGATTGGTAACATTATTCTTGTTTGAAATTTTCCATTAATAAAAATTTGCTTTTTTTGTGACTTACCCACTCCTAAGATTGCCACCTCAGGAAAATTTATAATTGGAGTAAAAAATGACCCACCTATTCCACCTAAACTTGTAATAGTCATAGATCCACCAAATAATTCTTTTTTATCAATTTTAAGATTTCTACAAAGTTCACTAACTTTTTTTAATTCTTCGCTGAGTAGTGAAATTTTTTTGTTATTAGCATTTCTTATTTTTGGAACCATTAAACCATTTGGTGTATCAACAGCAATCCCGATATGAAAATATTTTTTTAATGTCATTTTTCCAGTATCTATTTCATCAATAGATGAATTAAAACTTGGGAAGTTTTTTAAAGATGCGACTAGTGCTTTAATTATAAATGCCAATGGAGTAATTTTAATTTTTTCTCCAGTATACATATCGGTCAGAGAACCTCTGAAATTTTCCATTTCTGTTATATCTGCCTCATCATGATTTGTAACATGGGGTATGGTAGTCCATGAATTAGATAAATAAGTTGAAGATAATTTCTTTACTCTCGGAATATCTTTAATTTCAATTTCTCCAAAGTCAGAATGCTCGAATTCACTTTTAATGTTATTTGACTTACTTTCTTTAACTTCATAGGTATTTTTAGATTTTGATGAAATAAATTTTTTAATATCATCCTCAATAACTCTTCCATCTTTTTCACTTCCAACAACTTGTCTAATATCTACTCCAAGTTCTCTTGCAAATTTTCGAACTTTTGGACTTGCATAAGAAATATCTTGGGATGTATTCTTATTTTGAATTTTTGTGGTTTGCTCTATTTCTGGTTTAATTACTTTAATTTTTTTAAATTCTTTTTCGATTTCTGGCTTTTTTTCAGCTACTTCGTTTATTTGTGACTTACTCTCTAAAATTAATATTAAATCACCTTCTGAAATTTTATCTCCTACTTTTATTTTTAAAGATTTAATCTTTCCCTCAAAGTTAGATGGGATCTCTACACTGGACTTATCACTTTCAATCGTTATTAAAGGATCGTTTTTTTGAAGCATTTGGCCTTTAGAGACCAAGACTTCTATTACCTCAACATTCTTAAAATCTCCAATATTTGGTACTTTAATTTCTGTTTCTGACATTATAGTTTGGTTGGCATTGGTTTTTCACCATCTATATTATATTTCTTTATTGCTTCCTCTGCGTATTTTGAAGCTATTAACTGCTCTTTGGCCAAAACACTTAAGCTATAAGTAACCAAGTGTTCTTTATCTACCTCAAAAAACTTTCTTAAATTTTTTCTAGTATCGCTTCTGCCAAAACCATCTGTTCCTAAAGAGTAAAAACTTTTATTTGTATATGGTCTTATTTGATCTGAATTCATTCTCATATAATCTGACGCTGCCATTATTGGACCTTCAGATTTCCCAAGACATTTTTCTACAAATGAAGTTTTTTGTTCTTTATTGGGATTTAAAAGATTATATCTCTCTACTTCCATTCCATCTTTTCTTAATTCATTAAAACTTGTCACACTCCAAATTTCACTATCAATTTGATAATCACTTTGAAGCACTTCAGCTGCAGCCATCATCTCACGAAGAATGGTGCCTGATCCTAAAAGTTGGATTTTTGTCTTCTTAAACTTGTTGAATTCTTTAATTTTATACATTCCTTTAAGAATGCCTTCTTCACAATTTTTATCTTTTGGCATTTCAGGATGAGAATAATTTTCATTCATTGTAGTAATATAATAAAAAACATTTTCCTTCTTCTCATGCATTCTTCTCATGCCTTCTCTAAAAATTACAGCTAGTTCGTAATGAAAAGTTGGATCATAAGTTACACAATTTGGTATTGTAGAAGCTATTAAATGACTGTGTCCATCTTGGTGTTGAAGCCCTTCTCCAGCTAATGTCGTTCTTCCGGCAGTGGCACCAATTAAAAATCCTCTTGCCTGACTATCACCAGCAGCCCATGCAAGGTCGCCAATTCTTTGAAAACCAAACATAGAATAAAAAATATAAATTGGTATCATTTCTATATCATGGTTTGTATATGCTGTAGCAGCTGCAATCCAAGATGACATCGCTCCAGCTTCGTTAATTCCTTCCTCTAATACTTGGCCACTTTTATCTTCGCGATAAGAACTTAACTGTGCAGCATCTTCTGGTTCATATTTTTGCCCCTCGTGTGCATATATTCCAATTTTTTGGAAAAAACCTTCCATTCCGAATGTTCTTGCTTCATCAGGAATGATTGGAACTAATCTTGGTGAAATATTTTTATCTCTTAGTAAATTAGTAAACATTCTTACCATTGCCATTGTTGTTGACATCTCTTTTTCACCAGTTGAAACTTTCATAAAATCAAAAATATCTTTTGATGGCGCTTTAATTGGTTTTGCATAAGTTGTTCTTTCAGGTAAATAGCCACCTAAATTCAACCTTCTCTCTTTTAAGTATTTAATTTCTGGTGATTTTTCATCTGGTTTAAAATATTCGATATTTCTAACTTGTTCATCTGTTAGAGGAACATCAAAACGATCTCTGTAATATAACAAATCATCTACATCTAATTTTTTTGTTTGGTGAGTAGTATTTACACTTTCACCTGTCTTACCCATTCCATATCCCTTAATAGTTTTAGCAATAATAACTGTCGGGCTTCCTTGGTTTTTTGTGGCTTTATCATAGGCAGCGTATACCTTGTGAGGATCATGACCGCCTCTATTTAGCCTCCAAATATCTTTATCTGAAAAACTAGAGACTAATTCTTGTGTTTCTGGATATTTACCAAAAAACTTTTCTCTAACATAAGCACCATTTCTAGCTTTCATTGCCTGATATTCGCCATCAACTGTTTCGTTCATTATTTTGACCAAGTGACCTGTTTTATCATTCGCTATCAACGAGTCCCAATACGAACCCCAAATTACTTTTATTACATTCCAACCAGCTCCACGAAAACTACCCTCCAATTCTTGAATAATTTTTCCATTTCCTCTTACAGGTCCATCAAGTCTTTGAAGATTACAATTAATAACAAATATTAAATTATCTAATTTTTCTCTAGCAGCTAAACCAATTGCACCCATTGACTCTGGCTCGTCCATTTCTCCATCGCCTAAAAAAGCCCAAACTTTTCGACCTTCGTCTTTTATAAGACCTCTATTAATAAGATATTTCATGTATCTTGCCTGATAAATTGCAAGCATAGGACCAAGACCCATTGAAACAGTTGGAAATTGCCAAAACTTAGGCATCAACCAGGG
>Ga0209047_1001228_pt1 | contig 19249 bp, 14 predicted proteins | sample SaaInlV_165m_DNA_3_FD_184681 | JGI IMG/M metagenome (GOLD analysis project Ga0209047, IMG submission 184681) | Marine microbial communities from expanding oxygen minimum zones in the Saanich Inlet - Saanich Inlet SI037_S3LV_120m_DNA (SPAdes)... | ecosystem: Environmental > Aquatic > Marine >...
AATCTTTATCATATATTGCTCTTCTGACTAATTGTATATATTGTCCTTCCGTTTCTGCTACTAAATCCATTATGCCCATTCTTTTGTAGAAACCTATTGTAAATCTACCATATAACATCTTTGATGGCAAAGTAATTACACCCACTCCATATGAAAAACATTCTAAACTAGAATTACACCCTCCAAATGGATACGTATCTAATACAACATCGGCAGAACGTAATACTTCGGTAAATGCCAAATGATTATCTCTTCGGATCATATGAACTCTATCAGCGATACTGGGGTATTTTCTTTGCATTATTTCCATACTTGTTTTTGCGTACATATCGTGATTATTGATAATTATAATAATACCTTTTTTGTCACCGATTAAGATTTTGTTCATCATTCGCATATTATCAGGATGCATCAATTTCATTAAATTCTGAGGACATATGTACACATTTTTACCTTCTATATCAACACCATATCGTGCCATTATGTCTTTGGGAACAATTTCCTTTTTGTATGAATCATTATACTGAGGTTTATAATAATACGTACACAATCCTTCCATTCTAATCAACTTTTCAGAATAATTTTGGTAAGCATTCTCTGTATCATAAAGATTACTTGAGAAATAGTAATCAATTGTAGGTATTCCAGATGTATCGGAATGTCCCCAAGTTGTTATTTGCACTGGTGCTAATCTAGAGTAAGCGAGGAAATATGTTCTATTATCCATTCCAATATCACAATATACTAGAACATCTAATTTATCATCTTCTATAATTTGACGTTGATTGACTAGAGTAGAATCTAATAAACGATGATTTGTGCAATCCCATATAAATTGCCCAAACTCATCGATAGGATTTGTATAAAAATAGGTATAAACATCAAATATATTTCGTGGAAGATTTCTTATAACACCCATACGGTCACGTGATACAGAATGATTAAAGAAATTAGTAGATATAAATCCAACTTTAATTCTTTCAACAGAACGTTTATAACCTATTCTTAAATTTTCAGGTTTACAGTGTTCCGCAGTATAATTCAATACCGGAAATTTATCGGAATAAACTCTACCAAGTTTAGATAACATTTCACTATTATTATGTCCTGTATAAGATAATTCAAAACCAACTTTAAGAGGTATAACGTGTTTGATAACCAAATCCTTTTCAATTAATGCATTCACATTATTATAAAAATTCTCTCTCCATTTTAGTATTTCGTCATAATTATCATAAAATCGGGGAACAAGTAAACCCGCAACCGATGAATGTTGTTCTATACTTTTTTTATAATAGTAAATACTTTTTTCAGTATTATTCTTATCTCGATAACTTTCACCCAATTTTGATGCGAGTGAAACATCCGGATTTTTATTATACAACATTTCATACATTTTGGTCGATTTTTCCGTTTCATCTGCAAAACGATATATATGTGCCATAAATTCTACATATTTTAATTCATAATTGGAATATATCAAAGTTTTTTTAGCGAAATCAATCACGTTGTCTTCAATCGTAAGACCTCTCATATCCATAGAATCAGAAATATCCCAATTTAAAAATTTTTGTCGAAACATTTTATCCAGACAAACCATTGCCATAGTATGATAAATATGAGCAATTCCGATTGATTTTGGACATCCGTATTTAAAATCCTTATCTAGTTTTAATAGTTCACAAATATTCTCTATTTCATCTTTCATTTCATTTTTGTATCCTACTTGTGTAACTCTATTTAATAAAGATGCAGCTCTTTCCATAATGTTTATATAGTTGTAAAATCTTTAAGTATAAACATTGTTATATGAATTGTTTTCTATGTATAAATTAATGGAATATAATTCAATATTTATTTTATATTTATGTATCCTAATATTGTTAATATTATTAATAATTATCGATTTTTCGTATTATATTAAACCAGAAATATATACATTTTATGGGGAAAACAATAAAAATAAAAACAAAAACAATGAAAACACTGAAAATAAAAACACTGAAAATAAAAATAATGAAACACTTTTAATTATAGCAGGAACACACGGCGACGAAAAAACTGGTTATTATGGAACAAAAAAAATTATAGAGATGATAAATAAAAAAGAAATAATAATAGAAAATGGAAAGATTATAATAATTCCATGTTTAAATATGTATGGTTGTAAACATAATAATCGTTTTACTAAAACAGTATTAAATAGATATATAGATTTAAATAGAACATATCCAGATAAACATCCATTATCAATATTAGTATCACGATTGGTAAAAGAATCAGATGTTGTTCTTGACCTTCATGATGCTAGGGATAAATATTATAGTAATATAAATAATAAAGGAGATATGGTTATATTAGGAAAATCCGATAATAGTAAAAAATTTGGATTAATAGTTGGAAGAGTTAATCCAATGTACCATAAAACAAATGAGTCAGAAGTTATATATGGTAGTTTAAGATGGTATTGTAATAAAGTAGAAAAACCATATGTATTACTCGAAACTGATATGAGTGATAAAAATACCAAAAATAAGCGGATTAATAAAGTAGTAAATACAATAATTTCATTAGGGAGCGAAATGGATATAATTAGAGTATAACAAATAACAAAAAATAAATAACAAGAATAAATAACAAAAATAAATATAAATAAATAACAAAAATAAATAACAAAAATAAATAACAAAAATAAATAACAAATAAATATAAATAAATAAATAAAATTATAATCTATTTATATATCAATATGAATCCAGAAATATGGGGTCCGCATGGGTGGTTTTTTTTACATAGTATAACATTAGCATATCCAGATTATCCGACAAATGAAGATAAAATGTTATATAAGCAATTTTTTCATACTATCGGAAACGTATTACCTTGCGATACATGTAAAGTTCATTTTGCTCAACATTCTTCTAATTATCCAATTGATAGACATCTAGATAGTAAAGAATCTTTATCAAGATGGTTGGTTACAATACATAATATGGCAAATGATAGTTTAGGTAAGAAAAGAATAAGTTATGATAAATTTATAAGTGAAATTTCAAAAAATTATCAAACAAATAATAATTATACAATTGGAAATAAAGAAAAAGTATTTATTCTGGTGGTATCTATAAGTTTGTTAATATATTACTTTAATAAGAAAAACATTTTAAGGTTATATATATAATCAAACACCAATCAAACACCAATCAAACATCAATCAGTGCATTTATTCAAATTATATTGTAGAAAAATGTAATAATATTAATTCTTTATAGACTGGTTTACCACTATATGGAACATATCTTTCTCTATATATATCCTTCTTAATATCATATACTGAATAATTATTGCCACCATAATTTATAGTATACCAATTTCTTTTACATTGATTTGCAGAATCATAATATCCGATGATATGATTTTCATTTAATAAATTATACGATTCATTACAAGATGCTGTAAAATTTATATATAAAATTTTAATATTATTTTTATATAGATGATATCCTAATAATATTTCCGAATTATACGACATATCTCCAAAACCCATATCAATTAAATCATTATATAATGGATAATAACCATCAATATATAATTTATCATTTTTATTACCTATAAATCCATCTTTTCTATAACAATTAATTTCACCACAATCGAAACCAATTTCGTTTGATATTCCTTCTCGAGTATAAATTTTCATTCCATCAATATAAGATGAACCAAAAGGAACTTTAATATCTTTACCACGATTACAATATATTTCCATTGATTGTCTATTACCAAATGCAAAATGATCACTAATTATTGGAAATATTTGATTAGGTTCATGTGGTGAAATATTAGAAATAATCGTATTATCTTTTATTTTATTTTCAATTAGTTTTAACTCTATTTTAGGTATGTTATTTGCATCGGGACGCAAATAAATAATATTATCATATTTTACATTCGTGACTTTTTCATATTGGGTTATTATTTCAAACGCGGCATACAATTTATATTGTAAATTTAATGTACGCATTGTATATATTTTACCGTTTATTTCATCAAACATTTTGATAGATTTTAATTTATCACCATAATGTTTCCTAAATGTTATAAGAATATCTTCCATATATAAATCGATATCGTGTTCGGTATATGTACAAGGGCGTTTAATATGTCCATTACAATTAGTGTTTGAAGTAACTATAAATATATCACAATTATTAGGATTTATAATATTATTTTTATGATTTTCAATACATAATTTATACGATTTTAAACACCCTACGTATATTAAAGCGTTTAACATAATATTACTACATTAGTATGTGTATCTTTATATCCGCTTTTTGTAAAAACAACAATATAAAATTGAATTTATAGAGTATAAAAGTAAGTAATACAAATGAGTGAAGTATTACTTGATACCAAAAAATCTAGACTTGTTGAAACAAAATTTAATGAAAATGAACTTCTTGAAAAATGTATTGAAGAAGTTCAAAATAAACTTTTAAAACATCCAGAAATTACTGTTTATGGTAAAACAGTTCATCAAAGACGTTCTATTGGGTTCTTTTCAGATACATCAATTGGATATTATTATTCAGGTAAATTATGTAAATCACAAAAATTAACAGAATCTTTAACAAATCTGATTGAACACACTAATAATATATTTAAAAGTAACTTTAATGGTATTTTAGTAAATTATTATGAAACTGGAGAAGAGTATATTAGTGCACATACCGATGATGAAAATGGATTAGATCGTTCAATTGGTGTTGTAGCATTATCATATGGTCAACCTCGAACTTTTAGAATTAGAGACAAAAAAACAAAAAAAATTATTATCGATATCCCCACAAAATCATATCATTATATTAGTATGGAGGGTGATTTTCAAAAAGAATTTACACACGAAATTCCAATTCAAAAAAAGATAAAAAATCCAAGATATTCATTTACATTTCGACATCACAATAAATAAAATAAATAAATTTATTTATTTATTTATTTATTAATTTATTAATTTATTTATTTATTTTATTTATTTATTTATTTATTTTATTTCGGAAATCGTCGTTTATGTATATATATTTGTTTTAATGGTCGATAACATTTTTGAGACATATTACTTATAGAATTTATCGTTTCGACAGTATCATTTTCTATTTTAATATGGGGGTCGGACTCAAATAATACCATTAAGTAGTAAAATATGGATGTAATTATTTTTTTTTTCTCAACAAAGTGCGATTTTATTAATCCATAACAATTTTGTAATGAAACCCATTTAATATCATTGATTTCCATTGTCTGAATTGAATTATTAACATCAAAAAATGGTCCATCTTCACCAGTATAAAATGCAAGATAATAAACAATTTTATATCTTATATTATTTGAACCAACAAACAATTCCTGAAAGGGTAATACATTATGTAATATTTTATAATCGTTATTTGATATACCAGTTTCTTCTTCAAATTCACGAATCGCACATTCTATATCAGTTTCATTGGAATTTCTTCGTCCTTTAGGAAATTCCCATTCAGGAGTATTCATACAAACATTAGATTTTTTTATAAGTGTATCTATACTTTCAAATGAACAATCATCAAATGAAACACCAGTCAATAAACTTTCATATTTAATCTTTGATATTTCATATTCACCTTTAAATGTATGAGTATTATGTTCTTTCCATAAATCTTTCCATAAAATATCAAAATTACCTTTTGATATTAAACTACGTTCTCTTTCAGACATATCATTAAATAATTGTTTGAGATATTTTGTATTTTCAAAACTATATTTACCTCTAACAAAGTCGACATAACTGAGACTATCTTTTCGTTGTACCATAAGAAATTCAATATTATCAAATATGTTATTTCTAATTTTATTCTTACATAATTTAAAAAGAACTATACCAAAACTAGTAATCGGTTGTCTACAATTTCGATATATGTGTCCATTATCCCCACAATTTCCACAAATTTTTTTTTTATTTTCATCAATATAATTTTCTGGCGATGACATATTTTATATTAAATGTAATTATTCTTTAGATAATAATTTTTATATATATTTATAATAGTAATATGGATTTAAATAAAACATATAAATTTATGAATAATGATACAAATTATAAATATTATCCATCAATAACTAATCAAAATTTTGTTTCAAAACTTATTGGGAAAAAAGAATTTATACAAAGTAAAAATAAACAACAAGTAAGTGACAATATAGACCAATATAACAAATTAGTAAAAGCAAATTGTTCATTACGTGATTTTATTATGATGCCACAACAAGAATTTTTGTATAATTTCATATCTCCAAAAACACCATACAATGGAGTAATAATATTTCACGGAACTGGTGTAGGTAAAACTTGTACATCAATTAGTATAGCGGAAAATTTAATGGATTCAGGTTACTGGAATAAAACATATGTCATATTACCTCCTAGAGTTAAAGAAAATTATACAAACGAGATATTTAGTTCATACAAATATAAAAAAGGAATAAGTGCTTGTACTGGAACAAAATACTACCCAAGATATCATACAAAAGAAAAATTAATGAAATCTGAAGTAATTAAAAAAATTACCGACAGATATGAATTAATACCATACATAACTTTTTCGAATAAGATGGATAATTTAAAGAAAAAATATAAGAATGCGTATGGGGGAACTGATACCGAAATTGTTAAAAAGGTAGTCGAACAAAACTTTTCAAATATAATTTTAATAATTGATGAAGCACATAACTTAAGAGAATCAGAAATTAGTAAAAACTTACCACAAAAAGACACCACATCCCAACCAAAGATAGATTTAAAAACATGTACAAATGATGCTAGTTGTGGTGGAAAACAAGCATTAAAACCAATTATGGATATAGTTAAGTGGGGGAAAAATAATAAACTTTTATTAATGTCAGCTACTCCAATGTATGATAATCCCAGAGAAATAATAACTCTTCTAAATTTACTTAGATATAATGATCTTCCGCAACCAAGAACTATCGAAATGATTAATAATGTAGAAATTAAACCAAAAGAATATTTTAAAGATGGAAAACTTTTAAAAGACAAAGAAGATGATTTTAAAGATTTAATAAGAGGTTATATTTCATATGTTAAAGGTGGCAATCCATATATATATCCTTATATAATTGATATGAATTCTGATAAAAATCCTGATATACTGTTCAATAATTCCCAATTAGGTTCACAATCAGGAACACAATTAGGTTCACAATCAGGAACACAATTAGGTTCACAATCAGGAACACAATTAGGTTCACAATCAGGGGCACAATCAGATTCCCAATCAAATTCACAATCAAGAATAAAGGTTAACTCAGGGAATTATATATATAAACCGTCACCAATGTATAAGATAGGTTCAGACCCAGAAGACCCAGAAAAAAGAACATTATTGGCAAATGATAGAATTACGCATTTAAATTTAATAAAATGTGAAATGAATAACGAATTTCAATATACTTTATATAAACGTTACCTTCCTAAAAAAATGCGTTCAGAAACAGCATTATCAGCACTATATTCATCAATGATAGCATTTCCCATTAACCCAAAATTAGGTAATTTAAATGTTCCAAAAGAAGAAAATTATAAAAATACATTTAGAATCCGACAAAGTGTATCACCAAATAAAAAAGACCATTCATTCAAAATGTATGAATATAACGATGATATACGAAAAAATGATTTTTTAAAAGATGAAAATTTATCAAAATATTCTACCAAAATGAGTTCAATATTTAGAAATATCAATAGTTATGAAGGAATCCATTTCATATATTCTTTTTACATATCATCATCATTATTACCAATGGTACTAATTTTGGAAAGAAATGGATACAAAAATTATAATGATAAAAATATATATATACATGCTACAAAAATAAAATTACGCTGTATATGTGGAAAACTTAAAGATGACGAAGAAGAAGAAGAACCAGAAAACAGATGCAAATGTAAAAAATTTATACAAGCAAAATATGTTTTATTTAGTGGTTCAACAGATTCAAATATGATGAAAGTTATACAAAAAATATCAAGACCCGAAAATAAAAATGGCGAATCAATTAAAGTTGTATTAGGTAGTCAAGTTGTTGGAGAAGGAATTGATTTTAAAAACATCAGAATTGTTCATATAATGGAATCCTGGTATAATATGGCGCGTTTGGATCAGGTTATTGGTAGAGCAGTAAGAACTTGTTCACATATTGAATTACCATATGAAAATCGTGGTGTAAGAGTATTAATGTATTGTTCTACTGTACCATCTACTATTGAACAAAGGAAAACAGTTGAAACTATTGATGAAGCAATGTATCGATATTCTGAACAAAAGGATAAAAACATAAAACAAATTGAGATATTATTAATCAAATTATCTGTAGATTGTATATTACATAAAGAATTTAACATTCGAGATTATAACAATTTAAAAACATATTTACCAGATGAAGTATCGCAAAAATATAAAACAAAAGATGGAAGTCGTGAGTGCAATTATTCAAAATGTAATTATAAATGTGATGTAAATTTTGACGATTTAATAAATAATGAAAGTACTTATACTATTGAAAGTAGTAAAATAAAATTACAAACTTTAGAAAAAAAAATCGTTAATCTTTATAAACATAATTTTGTTTTGACAGAAAATCAGATAGATTTAGCAATAAATGGCGATAAAAAATACAATTCTAATACAATAAAATATATAATAGAAAAAATAATAAATAACAAAAGATTTGTAAAAGATGCATATCGTCGAAAAGGACGAATAATAAAAATAAAAGATATCCACGATCCGTATCCATATTATATATTTCAACCAAATTCTATAAAAGATATTAGAGTTCCTTTAAAATATAGAATGATGCCTATGATGAGACATACTAAAATTTTAAATATAGATAAATATTCAGAAAATAGAAAACCTAATACACAAAGTGGACCAAATTCTATGTCATACATTATGGAAATTAAAAAACAATTAGATGAAATAAATGATTCAGTATCAATTACCTATAAAGTAGGAAAAAACACACACACAATTAATATAAATGATTTTATACCTAAAATTAATCGAGAAAATCGTGATAAAGCAATCTATCAAATGAAGATTGATAGAAATATATACAATCCTAAAATAGATATGGATAGACTTTTAAACCACGCTAGAACATATAATGATAACAAGGATAAAAACGATAAAATATATTCTTCTTCACATATAAACTTATTTGCAAATATTAAAGAATATCTTAAATTCGTGAAAGATAAAAAAATATCTGACACTATTTTAGATATAGAACGTAAAAGGAGTGTATTAAATATAACATCAGATGATATTCATAACAAAAAACCATATGGTATTGCAGGTTATCAAGATAAACGGTTTATATTTAAAATATTAATACCAAATAAAAAGGGATCATCTAGTGGAACAAACTGTTCTACAATTAAAAATGAAGAACTGATACGTATAAATCAAAGTTTGGAAATAAATATTATATTTGACAATATTAAAAAAAATCTTCAAATTGATAATATAATACTTACAAAGGAAATGGAATGTAATATTAGAGAGTATCGATTAAGAGAGTTAGATATTACAAATAAAAAACAAGAACGTAGATTTGTAAATATTTATGAAAAATATCAAAAAAAATGAAATAATTAAATCAATAAAATTGAAATGATATAAAATCTGTGTAATTAAGTAGATAATGGAAAGTAAATCTGATGTTTATATGCAAACATTTATTAGTAGAAGATTACTTATTAAACCTCATGAATTAAAGGGTAATATAAGTTCTTTACTAAAAAAGAAATTAGATGAACAAATAAGTGGTAAATGTATTAAAGATGGATATATAAAACCCGGAACAATTAATATTCAAACAAGACCCAAATATGGAAATGTTGTTGTTAATTCATTTACTGGTGATATAATATATGATGTTGGATTTGTTTGTGATATATGCAATCCATCATTAGATATGCAATTAATATGTAAAGTTGTAAATAAAAATAGGATTGGATTAATTGCAGAATGTTATATTGACGAAAAAGAAAAAGCTCCATTAACAATTATAATTGCATATCAACATCATGATAATCGAAAGAAATTTGAACTCGTTAAAATAAATAGTGAAATAATTATAAAAGTAATAGGTTCAAGATTTAATATAGGAGATACACGAGTTAATGTTGTTGGAAAATTAATTGATGTTATTAAATCATAAATTTGTATAAAATAAATTTGTATAAAAAATAAATTTGATTTTTATAACTTTAAATGTTTTAATTTAAAGTTATACACATATTAATATAATACTTATTATGGAAAATACTACAATAGTTTTAACCATTGAAGAAAAAAAACAATTAATAAATAACATATATACACTTGATATAGAGCATCAAAAATATATTTTTTATATTATAAAATCATCTACAGATAAATATACATTGAATAATAATGGGGTTTGGATTGATTTAACAAACATAACTGATACTATAATATCTGAAATAAAGAAATATACTGATGCATGTATAGAAAGTAAAAAAATTTTGGAAAAAGTTAATGAAAATATAATTAATGAACAAAATAAAATTAATGAACAAAGTAAAATTAATGAACAAAGTAAAATTAATGAACAAAGTAAAATTAATGAACAAAGTAAAATTAATGAACAAAGTAAAATCGACAATACTTTAGATAATAAAAATATAGATGATAAATATAAATCAAATAAATTTAATTTTATAAAACAATTCAACGATAACGAGTCATCAATGGTAATATTATCCGAATCAGACGATGAAGAAGATAACGAAAATCAATCAGATATAGTTGAATCAAATAACGAAGACAATTCTGATGAAGAATATTAGATAAATAATCTAACGATTAAGAATACAATTCGATGCAGAACCACAATAACCATTTACACTCCAATGAGGTAAAGGATCCCATCCAGGACATTGAACGCAAGGTTTTTTCTTAACTTGTTTTATTGTATTAATCATATTATAAAATTTATTATCATTGGTGCTATCACTATGTTCTTCCCACCAATCAGCGTTTGAACTACCGCTGTTTGAACTATCGCGAGTACCATATTTATATATAATTCCTTGTTTTCCAAGAATTCCTTGATGACCTGTTCCACCTATAGGACCAGGATTACCACTTGGTCCTCTCTCACCTAATTCACCTGGTGTACCATATAATCCTTTTATACCTTTTAAACCACCAATACCTTGTCTTCCTATCATTTTATCTTCACGATAAAGTGTTCCAGTAATATATTTTAATAATAGAATATTAATAATTATACCAACTATTATTATAATTACACTTTGTATATTTATAACCATATAGATATACAAAGATATTTATTATTTTTCGAAATATTAAATTAAAATATTAAATTAAAATATAAAATATTAAAATATTAAAATATAAAATTGATTTATTGTACTATATTTAAATAGAAGTTGAATTTATTTATTAAATGAATGACATAATGCAATCACTTGTTACTTATCATAATAAACAGAAACCATATGAAACAACCTCTACATTTCAAAAATATGAACAAGGACGTTCTAAATTAAAAACTCCGCACGATGAACGTGTAATAACAATGTTTGTTCGAGTTGATAAACCCAATAAAATAATATCATACGATGGTTCTATATATAACAGTATTGATGGATTTCATTCTATTTATACGACTACGCAATATAGCACATTGGAATCTATAATGCTATTGATTGATAACACGCTGATATTAGGAACTGATAGATATACTGAAATAATAGGATATATTAATGCACTGTCGGAATTTATCGACAAATCGAACAATCTTTTGTTAAATAAACAAAAAAGAAAATTTATGAAAGCAATTGATAACGATAATTCTGATATAATATTACCCTATATAGCAAGTCTATTAAATATGAATATATTTGTGTATGAATATATAACAAAACAGTTTAAATTATCTCCCTTTACCGAATATAATGATAAAAATATATCAATTATTCTCTTAAAAAGAGATACGAGAATGTTTCCAATTATCGATAATGATGGTATAAATATGTTTTCGGATAAAAATATGAAATTTGTAAAAATTCTTCAGAATATGGGTATATTAGAAACATCAACTTCGTCAAGTGAAATCGCCGTAAGTAGCGAAGATGAATCCAATTAATACAGTTAGTATAGTTAATCCAATTAATACAGTAAATAATCTTTTTTTTAATAAAGATGTAAAATTGATTTAAATAAAAAAAACTGTAATAAGTAGGTATGTCAGAAAAAACTCTACATTCATATGCGTATATAAATGCACTATTTAATACACATTTTAGAAGTTCTGATGATAACATTACTCGATTTTTAGAAGATTATTTAAAAAAATATCTGTCCAATGCAAATACTGAGTTAGAAGTTAGATTCGGAAATAATAAAATTTCAGATAAAGGACCAATATTTATTCCATCTGTTTCTCAATATACGTTTAAATCAGTATTAATGTATTTAAAAAGATTAACGAAAAATAAAACATTTAGAGAAACAAATAATAAAAGTATGGATATTACATTTAATGGTAATAGATTATCTATAACAGATGATGAATTGCTTTTAAGGCAAATTTGTTCTGTTCGAGTAGAAGAATATAACAAATTGACAGAAAGACTAATTACTTCAGATAATGTAACATTTGTTAAAAAAAATAAAATAAACAATATAATAATAAATAATTTAGATATTAAATTTGGTTTGAGTTCAGAAATTCCATTAGAAAAAGAAAGGGATGTCTTAAAACAATTTGTTAATAAAAATAATATAAAATTATTTAGATACAAAAATAGGGTATCATATATATTTAAAGATACTTTTAGAATTGATTTAACAGTTGTTAAAAGTATAAACGGAAATGATATTAGTCGGGTTTTTAAAGAAAATGAAAAATATGAAATTGAAATTGAAGCGTTAAATCATAGTGCTGAGTCTAATTATAATGATTATATAAATGAATTATTTAAATTGACATCATTTATATTGCGGATAATTCAGAAAAGTCCAATTGTAGTATCTAAATCTATTACAACATCTATATTAGGAGATATTCATACAACAACTAGTATAAATACTTCTAAATGGTTTGGTGCCGATGCAGTATCTATGTCATGGAAAAACTTATTAGAGTATGGAAACAGTATGAAAGATATGAAATATGCTGTTACCGAAAAAGCAGATGGGGACAGATATATGATGTATGTATCATTTGAAGAAACGGAATCCCCCCAAGTCAAAAAATCCAAGAAATCCAAGAAGGAATATAAATTATGTGACTTAATCTTGATTGATAGAAATTTAAATATTCGAATATTTGTTAAAAATGGAAGTGAAAAAAATGACCAAAAAAGTATGAATATAACCCCTAATTCATATTATGTATTAGATGGTGAATTAATAGAGAAAAACAAACCAATATTTATGGTATTTGATATTTTATACGCAAAAACTGATGTTAGAAAAAATGTTTTAATTGACCGAATAAAACATTTTGATATATTCAATAAAATTTATTATGGTGAGAAAAAGGATAAAAAGATAGATAGACCAATTAATATTGTACTTAAAAAACATCACCATATTGTTAATGACTCCAAAAAAAGTACAATTACTATGTGGGGTAACAATGGTTTAATTCAAACTGCTTGGAATTATCGTTTAGAATGTGAATATTATGTTGATGGACTTATATTTACACCACTTAATGAAGGATATCCTGTAATAGACAGAGGTAAAACAACTTGGAACGCACTTCTTAAATGGAAACCAGAAAGTTTGAATTCAGTTGATTTTAGAATAAATCTTCGTCAGGATTATCAACATATTGATATTAAGATTGATGGAATTGTTGAAAAGGTAAATAAAGCATATTTACAAGTTGCTAAAAATATACGCGGTAAATATCAATCGTTAAATTACATACATCATAACAAACCGTTAGATATTGCAATTAAATTAGATGAAAATAATTCTATGTATGCAATTTATCCTTTAACTAAAAAAAAGGAAATATTTGGTAATAATTCTATAGTTGAGTTTATTTATAATAAAAATGAAAAAAGTCCTAGTTTAAGATGGGTTCCAATTCGTGTAAGAAATGATAAAGAGCACCCCAATAACATATTTATAGCAAAAAATATTATGGATACTATGTTCAACCCTATTGCTGAAGATGAACATATGATGAAAGCGGATGTTGATATTCCAACTATGCCTATTGAAAAAGAAGAAGACGGAAAGAGACCAGTTTCAAGAGGTCTATCACCTCGTTCACCACAACCACAACCACAACCAGGATATTATATAGCAGATGAAGGAGAAAGAGAAGAAAGTAAAATTATTAATTTTAGACAAGGGGGAAATGCTGTTAAAAGAAATATTATTGAAAATATTAAAGTTTCTTATAGAGATAAACCCAAAATAATTGAATATATTCTTGATCTAGCGTGTGGTCGTGGCGGAGATTTAAATAAATTCTTAAGTGTCGAAAATAAAGGTATAAGTAAACATAAATTGCACATTTTAGGGATTGATATCGATATAAATGGTATCAGAGAGGCACGAGAAAGATTATCTAAATCACAACTTTATAAAAGAAGAATTAGAAATAGCACAAAGACAAATATGTCTGTATCATATGTTAATGGTGATATATCTAAATCTATACTAAATGGTGATACATGTATAAGTGATATACCTAATTGTCAAAGTAATATTGTAGAATTTAGATCTTTGAGTGAGAAAGTGGACCTTGTAACATGTATGTTTGCAGCTCATTATATGTTTGAAAATATTGATAAATTAACAGGATTCTTTAGTAATATTCAAGATATGTTAAAAATGAATGGTAGATTTATAATGACTTGTCTAGATGGAAGTAAATTAAGACGTAAATTACACGATAAAAAATTTAACGATTCAATCGGCATAGACGGTAAATGGGATATAACTAAAAAATATGACAATATAAAACATCCTTTAGGTAATAAAATTATTTATACAAGTGAAACAATTCATCGTTCAGAAGAATATCTTGTAATAGAAGAATATTTAGTGGATATTGCAATGCAATATGGTTTTCGTTTAGAACATCATCAAGATATTAACGAATTTACTGACGTATTAAATAATATACATTCTAAAAATCATTTGATTGAAAAAATGAAAAAGGAAAGTACATTTGAATTATTTGATATGCAACGTGCATATATATTTACTAAAAATAGTGAATTTAATACAACAGAAATAACCGAAAGATTAAAACATCAAATGTCACAAATATTATCAGAAGCGGCAGAACTACCGTCATCAGCAGTTGCAGAACCACCAACCAGTCCACGCCAGGAAGCTGCAGGCCCACCGTCATCAGCAGTTGTAGAACCACCGTCATCAGTTGTAGAACCACCAACCAGTCCACTCCATGAAGCTGCAGATTCACCATCATCAGCAGTTGTAGGTCCACCAAATATTGTTGATAGAATCTTTAACAAATTAAACAAATTAATGCAAAAATATGATGAGGAAAGTTATTTAAGAGAATTAAACGAAGAAAATTACTGGTATTTATTCCCTAATCCATTTGAAACTGACGCAAATAATAGAATCACAACTTCAGAACAATACTCAAATATATTTACAAGAAGTTATGAATATAATTCTAAAGAAATTCCATACATAGATGTTGTACAAAAAATAATAGACCGATATAACATTAAAAATAAAGATGATTTAATTATACCTAAATTATGTATAATATATGGACTTATTAAAATATATGAAACTATCAACAACATAAAAGAAGTACATGCAGATACTAAAAAACAAGTATTTAGTACAATGGTAGAATTATTTAATAAATTAGTTCCGCATCAAAAGAGTAGTATTGAATTAATAAGTTATTTAAATGAAGACATCGAACAACAACAACAAAAATTCAATGTAAAGAGATTATTAAGAATGGTTAAAAATATTCAAAAATCACGAAAAGATAAAAAATCAAATAAATAAATATCAAATAAATATAAATCAAATAAACAAATAAATATAAATCAAATAAACAAATAAATATAAATCAAATAAACAAATAAATATAAATAAAATAAATATAAATCAAATAAACAAATAAAATATATCCCTACATATAGTAGAATGAATAAATTATGCCATTGTAAACATACATATAATATAAATCAAATTAATAATTATAATAAAATTGCAAATGACGCAAAACAAACTATAAATGGTATTAAAAATAATGTTAAAAATCCTAGTATAATTCTTGATATTGATGAAACAATAATACAAAATAGATGTTGGAAGTGTGGAAATGAATTAAGAGAGGTAAAAAGAATAAATCCTATTTTTAATTTATATAAATGGTGTATAAATAACGGAATTAAAGTATTTTTTGTTACTGCACGAGATATTGATGGTAAAAATATTACAATAAATCAATTAAAAAATATTGGGGCAAAAAATTATGACGGTCTTTATCTTAGAAACAAAAACTATAAACCTACCCAAAATGATATATCTATACAAAAATTTACAATTCGTAAAAATATATACAAATCAGGAAATAGTATAATAGTCAATATAGGAGACCAACCTCACGATTTAATGGGAGGATATAGTTTGTATGCATATCTTCTACCATCATATTAATCAAATATTTTCAATCAAATTTTTCAATCAAATATTTCAATCAAATATTTTTCTTTATTACTTATAGATATGGCTTGTTGCTTTGATGATTTATATAATAGAAAAAGCAGAGATAATTACTCCGATCCTTTACCAGATGAAGTATTTATGACACCTGCAGGTTCAAATCAATATGAACTTCCAGACCAATATTATCCATATCATTCACCAATGCCGAATGATAGACCCAGTGTATGTACTTCAAATGTGTATAAAAATTCCAATAAACAATGTATCCAAACAAATAATGAAATGGGTAAAAGATTAGAAGGTTATGAAAAAATGTATTCAAATACTGAATCACAAACTAATCCAAGAAAGTATGATTTAAAGAAAAACATTAATGCAGAAACAAATTATAAATTATTCATAAATCAAGGTTATAGAAAATCAGGAAAATGTGGTACAGGTAATGAATTAAATGTTGTTCATACAAGAACAGATAAAGGAAGTGGTATGAATTGTTGTAAAAAAACAGCAAGTGATTATAAAATAACAAGAAATATAAATTTTGAATGCGATGATGCTAGACAACATCCGGAAAGAGTATCCGTAGAATCTGATTTACGTATAGGAAGAAGTACAAATTGGTGCATTACAAATGAAAATAACGATTTATCTTCATTGATTCCAGATGTTCAAATTAATAGAAATTGTAATGTTATGAGTGAAAGACAATATTGTACAAATAATCAATTCAAACCAGAAAATAAAAGTGTAAGTCAATTCAATATTGTAAGAGCGGATATCACACAAGAATTACCAACACCACCTACTAATGATATATGTATGTGGAAAAAGGAATACCTCGAAGAATTCAAAGACCCACTTAAAAATTGGAAATTAGACAGATTTAACTAAATTTAATTTTATAATATTTTTATAATTGTATTAATATATTTTAATATATTTTAATATAATATAATATGGATAAAGTTTCATTAGTTAAAAATAATGTTGTCGTAAATGCTATAAGACGCAAAAATGCATTCAATAATATAATGAAAAATCACAGACTTCAACAAGAAAAGGGACAAAAAATTTTAGCGATTGTATTAATATGTATTATTGTATTTATAATAGTATCACTTTTAGTATACTTTTTAATATACAAAAAATATTATAGTGATGAAAAACACGATAATGAAAATAAAAATGAAAATAAAAATGAAGAAGTTAAAGTTCCAAAATGTGTAGAAGCTTGTAATATGTGTAAAAGAAGAAAATACACAAATTGTGATGGATTATGTGAAAGTTGCAAACAAAAAATGACAAAAAAATAAGATAACAAATAAGTTAACAAGAAACAAGAAACAAGAAACAAGAAACAAGAAACAAGAAACAAGAAATAAAATAAATAAATTTTTAATTTAAAACAATATTCATTATATGTTATAGTGCATAAAATGAAAATTATAAATTGGAATATAAATGGTCTCAAATCATTTTATAAACAAGAAAAAAAAATGATATATATGATTGGTATGATAAATACACATAATCCAGATATTATATTTTTTCAAGAAACAAAACTAAGTGACACTGACATTAAAAATTTGCCATCAATGATGAAAACGTTCCAAGATTTCGGTTATATATGTATTATTAATAACAGTTACAAAAGAGGTTATGCAGGTGTTGCAGCACTATGTAAACCCCATATTTTTGGACTTGATACAGATTATAAAACAATACTTGAGCAATTTGAAAATAAGATTATATTTCGTGAAAAATTTGATGACAATAGAAAAACAGTTTTTAAAATTATTGGAAGTAAAAATGGAAAGGTTTATGATTACCTAATTTCAAATACAGAATCCTCAATCATTACTTCAGTAATAAATAAAATTTCAATGGACTGGAATGGTATTGATTCGTATAATTATGCAGAAATAAATGAGGGAGATGAAAGTGGGCGATTACGCATATGTGGAAGAACAATTACTATTGAAACACCTAAATATTATATTCTATCGAATTATGTCCAAAATTCAGGTTCTGTATTAGCAATGTTAAAATATCGAGAAGAATGGGATAAGAATATACACAAATATATCAATTATCTAGAAACAGATAGTTCAAATCCAAATCCAAAACCAGTTATATGGTGTGGTGATTTGAATGTAGTTCGTGAAGTAATTGATATAACAGATATGCAAAGACATATAAATAAAAGTGCAGGATGTATGGATTCAGAACGTTTTCAATTTGAAAATATTCTTGTTGGGCGAAAAGATGCGTTTAGAGTTATTAATGGAAACAAGATTAAATATTCATGGTGGAGTAACTTTAATAACGCACGAACAAATAATAGAGGTTGGCGTTTAGATTATTTCATTATTCCAGAAAAATGCACGGAGGATATACATAAATGTGATATACTTGATGATATTATGGGAAGTGACCACGCTCCAATT
>Ga0209047_1001241_pt1 | contig 19101 bp, 19 predicted proteins | sample SaaInlV_165m_DNA_3_FD_184681 | JGI IMG/M metagenome (GOLD analysis project Ga0209047, IMG submission 184681) | Marine microbial communities from expanding oxygen minimum zones in the Saanich Inlet - Saanich Inlet SI037_S3LV_120m_DNA (SPAdes)... | ecosystem: Environmental > Aquatic > Marine >...
TTTTCCTTTTTAACTTTTTCCTTTTTAACCTTTTTCTTTTTAACTTTTTTATCATTATTTTCATCTTCTTTATCCTTTTTAACCTTTTTCTTTTTAACTTTTTTATCATTATTTTCATCTTCTTTATCCTTTTTATCTTTTTTAACCTTTTTCTTTTTTTTCTTTCTAGGAGCTAAGGATTTTAATGTAGATATTTTTTTATCTAAATTTTTAAGTGTATATTTATTTGTTTGTTTATTAATAGTCAATGTTGGTATATTAATAATCATCTGTGTTTCTACATCATATATCACATCTTTTACTCTTTGTAATTTTTTCCTATCCAACGATTTTAATAAAAACACTTTTAACTCTTGTTTTTCCGTTTCGGGTAATTGATGTTTATTTGAATATTCATGCCAATAATCAAGGATTTTATTTTTTTTGGTTAATTTACTTAACTTACTCCAATGTTGTTTTTTATTTATATTTCTTTCTTTTTCCAAAAATGCTTCGATATTTGTTACGTCTGGTTCTTTTGAAGATTGAATGTTATTCATTAACATTGTTTTATATTTAATATTTTTAAGTTCTAAACATTCATCTTTATTTTTCATATAATATAATATATCACATTGAGTTTATACTCTTTTTATAAATAATGTTAAACAATAATTACTCGTTATTTGTTTAAATAGTTATTTTAATATATATTATTTTTATATGAAAAAAATAATAATTACAGGAAAATCAAATATAGAAGCTGTGAAAGGTATTAAACATAAAAAAAGAGCAACAATGAAAGATATATCAGATATTAATGTATTTGATATAAAACAACAGATTGAATCTATTAAAAAACTGTATGGTAGTTGTGATTTTAAATATAAAAATTTGTATAGTCGTGAAATTAAAAAGAAATTGTCTGGATATAAACAACAAGATATAAAGAAACATAAATTAGATAAAAATTTATTTATTACGTTTGATGATTTAATTGAAAAAATGATTATTTCAAAGCATAAGTGCTTTTATTGTAGAAATATTTGTAAAATATTATTTACAGATTTAAGAGATCCAAAGCAATGGACTTTAGAAAGAAAAGATAACAGTATAGGACATACGACAGATAATGTAGAAATTTGTTGTTATAAATGCAATATTAAAAGAGGCACCAAAAATTCAGAAGCTTTTCGTTTTGCAAAACAAATGAAAATAATAAAGCATAATTAAATATTTTGTATTATTAATAAATATGTTTTATAAAAAATATACAAAACCAGGAGAAACTCTCGAAAAATCATTAATCAAAAATAAAATAAATATAAAAAGGGGAGAGAAAGCAATCCCAATAGTGAAACTAAATATAGAAAGACAATTTGCAGATAATACAGCAATAAAAAATAAAAAAGAGGCAATATCAAGTAAAATAAATGAAAGAGACATGATAAGTCAGCGTGGTTGTAATCCTTTTCTCTCCCAAAATAACTATATTGATGATTTAATGAACCAAGAAAAATATATAAGACAAAATAATAATTTAAATACGCATCAATAATTAATATTATATGACAAATTACATTACACAAAATGATTTATTATTAACAAATTTATTAAGATTTTATGACAAAGATAACAATCTTGAAAAAATACTTCCAATAATTAACGGGGAATCAAAAACTTCATTACGATTAATTGATTGGTTTGCTACCAATTATAGTAAAAAGTTTTTTACAGTATATAAATTCAAGGACAATAATAATATTGAAAGGCGGTTTAAGGTTTATTTAGAATATAAACTAAAATTACGTGCTTATTCTAAAAAAAGGTTTGACCCGTTTTGTAGATGGGATAGAATAACAATACCGTATAAGCAAGAATCACATATACAAACAACAATAGGACAACTTAATTTTTTTAGATGGATATTGGAAAATAAGATTTTGGACTATATTGAAACACATTATGAAGAAATATCACATGATATGAATAAAAGAAATAGTACTTCAAAAAATAAAAAGGGTAAAAAGGATAAAACAACTAGAAAAACCAGAGAAGAATTATCTGTATCAGCTACAAAAAGTATCAAAAAGGAAAATGTTGAAATAATAGTTTCCTTTGATTAATTATAATAATATAAATAATAAATTTATATTATTTTAAATGATTAAACTGGTGACCATAATCGTCTCACCACGTATTTTTATCTTTTTTTATTATTTCGTTCCTCCTCTCAATCTTAATACAAGATGAAGTGTTGCTTCTTTTTGAATATTATAATCAGACAACGTTCTGCCATCTTCTAATTGCTTACCAGCAAAAATCAATCGTTGTTGATCAGGTGGAATACCTTCCTTATCTTGAATTTTTTGCTTGATATTTTCAATTGTATCAGATGGTTCTACATCTAATGTAATTGTCTTTCCAGTGAGTGTTTTTACAAATATTTGCATTATACTATAATTAATATCTTTCTTTTTATATTATTTATAAAAATTATATAACAATTAAGTAATTTAAATATAACAATTTATTATATTTAAATGCCTAAGACAAACGAAAAAGTAAAAGTTAAACCTGTCGATAGAAATACAGCACTTTTAAATTGGATATCATGTGAAGTAGGAGTTCATAATCTAGATTATCATCCAGCTGAATGTTACCGATTATACAATATATATAAAAAAATATGCAGAGAAGATTCAAACAATGACAAATAAAAATAATTAATTATATTAGTTATTTTTATTAATTTGATTAAGCAAATAATCGATTCATATTTCTTACTTCTATTTTATTTTCTTCTTCCATAAACAGTTTTTCAACAATGTTATTATTTCTTAATCGAATACTATATGATTTTTGTATATTTTTTCTACCTACTCTACCTAATGCTTGAATCAATTTTTCTTGTGTCATATTTTGTAAATCCTTTGATAAATATCCATGACAAAATTGATAATTGGTTCCATAAATATAATCAGATGACGCAATAATAACAAACAACTTTTGTTTTTCAGCTAATTTTTTCATTATATCAATATATTTTACATCACTTCTACTACTAAATACACCTATTCCCATCAATAATAATATTTTCCACTCTTTATTTATATCAAGTGATACAATTTCTTCCACAATACTTTCATCAATATTACTTGTAAATAAATTAGAAGGAACTTCCTTATTAGGATTCCATAATTTATAATGTTCTTCTCTATTTGGAATATAAGATGGACTTAATTCAATCGTTTTCATTTTTTTCATAAACGCACTTACCTTTTTATTAAATTCATTTTGTATTTTTACTTCTTTATCATTTGCCCTAGCACTATCTAATACTTTATCACTTATTTTATCTGTTCTTTCTTTTTCTTCTTTAATTAATAAATTTAAAGCATTTCTAAATTCTTCATTTGTATCAATAATATTCAACAAATTAGTTAACACATTTTCGGGTATATTAGATGCCTTTAAATAAAACATACCTATTTTTTCAACATCATTCGTCATAAATATAGTAGGACCATCTGTTAATGTTTTTGCGTCGCTTGTTGTTAATTTAATAACTGAATTAATGGTTTCTTTTGTTTTATTTTTTCTATATTGTTCGAAATGATGCTGTTTTAATTGTCTACATAATTTTAAATAATACAACTTTATTGAATGAATTGTAATATCTTCTATATTTTGAAAATATTCATTTGGTTGATAACGATCATCAATTTCTATATTTTCTAATATATACATAATAAACTTGGATACTTGTTTTACATCAATATATCTTAACAATGTTTTATTTTTCGTAACAAACTTTACACTTTTTTTAAATTTTCTATAATCCTTAAATTCATTATGTAAAACAACAATATTACCATTTGTATTTAATAGTTGTATTGATTTATTACAATCATAACTAACAATATTATATTGTTCACCTTTAAACCGTTGTCTGAAACTTGATACCATTGGATATATTTCTACACTACTAGGCAATGTAGCAGATGATAATACAATATTTGGAATTTCATTTTGAACCCAATTTTTCTGCATAATTGTATGAAATGAATGTTCGTTATAATCCAATGTAATAGTTGGTTCATCCCAATACCACAATATATCTTCTTTTTTATTAAACGCCAACATATAATTCATCGCCGGTAAATAAGACTGAATATCTGTAATAATAATTTTTACTTTTTCACCATTTGTATTGTCTACTCTAAAAATACCCCCAGATCTTCTATTTCTAACAAAATCCGTAACAGCATAATAATGTAATCTTATATCATCTGGTGTTTCACATCCAAAGGCAATCGCAATAGGTATACCTAACGCAATACAAGATTTTGCTAATTGAAGACCAACATGTTTTGCAGCACAAGTAAATATAACCGTTTTATTATTAACTAATCCAACAGGAGTCATTGTTTTTCCCGTCCCCGTAGGTGCTTGGTATAATACCAATTTTGGTTCATTGTTATTTTTAACCAAACTAAATATTTGTTTTTGATGACTAAATAAAGTTACATCATTATATTGTGATAATAACTTGTTTTCTTCAATGTATTTATGCGAATGTTTAATAAGATTAGATACTTTAATTTCATTTTTAAATGCATTTAAAACATAGTTAATAAAATTCAATAACAAATAATTAACATGCTTTACTTTTTTTTTGGATAATTGTAATAATGAATAATAATAATAACATTTCTTTGTTTTTGATTTGGTTGTAAAATATAACATTAATTGCTCCATCAATAAATTTTCAAATATAGAAGGATCTTTTATAATTTCACTATTATTAACATTCCTTATTCTAATTTTATTTGCTTTTTTAATGTTTAGTTTTTTAATATTGATTTTAAGTTTATAATTTAAGTTATTTTCTTTTACAAGTTTATGAATAGTGGTTTCATAAAATTTATTGTAAAAGTATTTATGAAAATCTTCATAGTCTTCTACATTAATTTTTAGAAACCGAATCAATGAGTTATTTGGATTTTCAGAAGCATTTAAATTGTTATAGGAATCATGTATAAATTTAAGAATATATAATTCTTTTTTATTTACTGGAAGTTCCAAGTAATCCCATTCACTTTTTGTTAATTTTTGTTGTGTTAAATTCATAATAATAAATATATATATAATTGTATTTATATATTTATTTATAATTCAATTTTATAATTAATCAACATCATGAATCAATAAATTATTATTATAATAGTTACTAGGTGGTTTAAACTTAAGTAAATCTAACTCTTCACTTGTTGTAGGAAACTCATCTCTCCCATATATATCTTGCAACAACAGCCATTCAAACAATCCTCCCATATAAATAAATACATTGTAAAACCCGAGTGAAATTAATTGTTTTTGTTTTTTTTTAACATTTATATCACTTGTATTTTTACCATAAATAATAATATTAACAGATTTGTTTGTTTTTAATAATTCATTCATTGTTTTAACTTCTGAATTAATAGATAAAGTATTTTTAATTAAACACGTTTGTTGAGAAGTTGGTAAAACGTTTATAATTATTGTATTTTTATTTTTAATCATTTGTTGGACGTCCTCAAAATTAAATTGTTTACTTTGTTGTTGTCCCATAAGTTTAAGTTATATAAGTGTTTTGTATTACTTTTAAATTAAAATAATAAAATTGTGATTAATTTTATTATTAGAAATTAATAATTATAAATAATGATATGTTATTAAAATTAGTTGGAGTATGCAAGACCCCCCATACCGCTCATAACACGCAATACGTTGTAGTTGGTAGCATAAACACGGACCTTAGCAGTTGCGGTGTTACCGATTGCTGCTGCAGAAACAACCAATTGTAAAGTTGCGTTATCGATACGACTGAAATTACATGTTCCAGATGGCTGATGTTCTTCTGGACGAAGAGCAAATGAGTAAACATTAATACCAGCGTCTGGGGAACGTGTATGATGTTGGTATGGTTGAACAACATCGAAGTATGAACCTTCACGCTCACTGAATCGGTCTTGACCGTTAAGTTGTAATTTAGCTGTAACAACTGGATTTTCACCCCAGCAGTGCATTTTAAGTGCGGTTTCAGCAAGAACAAATGCACCAGCATCAGAAACACCGGAAGCGTTATTAGCACCAGCGCCCAAAGCACCAGATACATCTGCTTCGATACCGGTAGCACCTGCGTTACTTACATCAAGAGCACCTGCATCAGCAAACATACCGTTGGTTCCGATAACAGCATTAGCGCCAGCTACTTGACCATCACTTGAGAACGCACGGATAGAATGTGGAAGAGCATCCAAAGCATCAGTGTAATTGAATGGCTGAGCTCCCAAAGCAGAGTGCAAATCTTTGCCAGCAATGAACGAATCACAGTAGCTAACATTTACATCTGGTTGAACAACCCATACAAGTTCTTTACATGGATGATTGAAATTAAGTTTAACTTTATTACTGGATGATCCAATGGATTCATCGCCAGTGAATTGAAGTTGTTCGATTAAGTATTCGTGTGGGTTTTGTGCCATACGACGACGTTCATCGGTATCTAAAAAGATGTAGTCAACATACAATGATGCTGCTACAAGAGATTTACTGAAAGCGGTTGTTGATTTCAATGTTGCAGTACCTGCACTATCAACAGCATCAACAGCAAATAAACATTCGTCCAATGGGCGAAGTTCGATATTGATTTTTACTTCATGGTATTGAAGAGCAATCAAAGGAAGAGCAAGACCTGGATTACGGCAGAACCAAAATTGTAATGGAACATACAAAGTTGTTTCTGGAAGAGCTTTGCGAGGAGCACATACAGCTTCTGGAACAGAAGCTGATGAACAAGCAGTTGCTACTTCAGCGAAATCAGGATCGGTCAAATAAGTAAGTTGTGTAGTGTTACCAACCATTTTATTGTAACCATCTTCTTGTTCAGAAGTAAGAGTCAATTGGTTCCAGATATGCATCCAGTCACCATATTGACGGTCGATACGTTGACCACCAATTTCTACTTCTACCATGGAGATCATTTGTTCCCCTGGACAGTCTAACCAACGTGCATGATTGGAATCAGAACTGCTGATTTCTGGAACAGTTACTTGTAAGTAAGTGCGGTATGCCAAATCACCGTTACGAGAAACAGTGCATTGAACACGACGACCAAAGTCAGCTTGACCATTGAAGGTTTGTTCGATTGATTCCATTGCGAAGTTAGTGTGTCTGCGGTATGTAACCTTCCAGAAAGTGATCTGAGGATTACCAGTTAAATACACATCTTGTGCGCCGTAAGCTACTAGTTGCATGAGTCCACCACCCATTATATAATATAGGCAAAGAAAAAAATTTTACAATAATACACATTTAATTAAATTTTATACTTTAAAATACAAAATTTAATTATTTAATATTTGATTAATATCCAAGTTATCAATCATAAACCGTCTTAAATAAGAATCTAAATAAACTTCTTTTTCATTGTTGTGCTTTTTTTTAAATACATAACAATTATCCGTCTTTTTAATAGACCACCCACTTTCTAAAGCATTGTATAATAATGTCATTTTTTGTAGTTTTATCAAATCAATATTAGTTATTTCCTTTTCATTAATTACGATTTTATTTGGATTATCCATTATATATTGAAAAGTATTTTTATAAATTATGAATTTACGAATTTTAATATCTTAATTTTGTGATTTTGCTAAACAATTAACAAAACTATTAATTAAATATAATTGATTAATATATTTATTAATGCCTAATTTTAAACCTAAAAATCAAAAAAAATTAGCTGTTAATAAACACTCAATAACTACACTAGATAACAAGCATGATGAAAAAATGAGTCAATTTAAAAAAAACTCTGATATTGAATTACCTAAACTTAAATCACAAATAAGAAAATTAAAGAAAAAAATAGAAAAATCAAAAAATATGAAAATAGAAGACAAATTAGATATAGAAGATACGATTAAGGATATTAAAATAAGGATCAAAAAAATAAAAAAACAGAAAAAAGCATATTTACTAAACAATTCTAATTTAATTTTTGATTATTTTGAAAAAAAAAAGGATTTAAGTGATGGAAAAACAAACAAAAAAAAGATACTACATGCTTTTTTTAGTAAAACAGAAGAGAAAGTAGATATTAAAAACAATAATAATACAATAGTTCAGCAATATTTTAACAATATCGATAATAAAATAATTGATATGGAAAATTATAAGATTAATTATGAGATATGCCCTAAATGTTCAGGGGAGTTAGTTCAAGTTGAATCAGATGGTATTTTGATATGTAAAGTATGTAGTTTTCAAGATAAGTTTTTAATAGAACATGAAAAACCTTCTTATAAGGAACCTCCTAAAGAAGTTTGTTTTTATGCTTATAAAAGAATTAATCATTTTAGAGAAATATTAGCTCAGTTTCAAGCAAAAGAAACTACTCAAATCCCAGAAGAAGTTATAGATAATATTAAAAAACAAATAAAAAAAGAAAGACTAACGCTTAAAAATATGAATAATAAAAAAGCAAAAGACATATTGAAAAAATTAGGATATAATAAATATTATGAACATATTCCTTTTATAAAAGATAAGTTAGGTATTAAACCACCAGTCATGCGACCTGAATTAGAAGATAAATTATGTAATTTATTTATGGAAATTCAAAAACCATATAGTAAACATTGTCCAGATAGTCGTGTTAATTTTTTAAATTATTACTATGTATTGTATAAAATGTGCGAATTATTAGATGAACATAGTTTTTTACCTTATTTTCCAATGCTGAAAGATCCAGTAAAACGAATAGAACAAGATGAAATATGGAAAAAAATATGCAAAGAATTAAATTGGGAGTTTATTTCAACTTTATAATTTTTATATTTATTGATTTATAAAAATTATATTGTTATTAGTTAATTAAGTTACATGCCCATACGAGGGAAACCAACTAAGTTAGCACCGATACCAAATCCAGCACCGGAACGAGCAGATACACCCATAGATGGAACATATGTATCTAAAACAGAGAATGTTGCTGCTGCTGTTAATGAAATTAATAATACTTCATCTAAATTCAATGAACGTTTTGGAATAGCATATGCAGCAATAGCAACCATCAAACCTTCCACTAAATATTTTACTACACGACGCAATAATTCGCCTAAATCAAAAACCTGACTTAATTTATCAAACATATTATATAATAAATAAATAAAAAAAAACTTAAACAATAATGATAATATTATTATTATATAATGGCAGAATACGCTTATAACCACCAGAAAAAATCAGATGGAACTGAAAATCCGAATTATGTAGATTTACTTGAAGAAGATAAAGCTCTTTCAGGTCAGAAATTTGTTTGTGTATCTTTTGTTAGTCCCGAAAATATTCTTAAAAGACGAGAACTATTTATGTTTGAAGAATTTTTGAAAGGTTATGATTTTTCTAAATCTATGGAAAAATTTTCACATTTTCTTAACTTTTTATCTTATAAATATAATCTTGATTTTGAAACATTAATGTCTGATATGCAAGAATTTGTTAAAAGTGAAAAAAAGGATTTGAAAACATCCGATATTTATGATTCGTATAAAACATTTTTAGATAATAATGAAAATGAATTAGATGACCAATTTAATACTCAAAATAATTTTCAAACCAGTGTTAGAGGATTAAAAGTAAGAGGTGCTTATTCTACACAAGAAGAAGCTGAATTACGCTGTAAATTATTACGAGAGGTAGATCCAAATCATAATGTATATGTTGGTCCAGTAGGCGTTTGGATGCCTTGGGAACCAGAAGCATATAAAACAGGTCGTGTAGAATATTTGGAAGATGAATTAAATCAATTGATGCATGAAAAAAATTTAAATGAAGCAAAGGCAAAACAAGAATTTGAAAAGCGTATTAAAGAAACAAAAAGAAAAGCAATTGAAGAAAATGTAAAATTAGCTAGAGAAAGTGGTAATAAATTAACACAGCGATTGGATAAAGAAGGTAATTTAGTTGGTGTAAATAATACAATGGAAAATGATTTGAAAGAATTAGATGATACTAGTTCGGAAAGTATTAAAAAATCGTTGTTTGAAGGAGATAACATTGTACGTAAAAAGAAAGATTAATAATAGTTAAACGATAAATTATAATAAAATTATTAAAATTACATATTTAATAATTTTATGAATTACCACCTATTTTTTTTTACATTAATTCGTGGTCCCCTATTTTTTCTAACAGCATTTGGATCATATTGCTCTTCTTCATCATCCGAACCTAATCCCTTAGACATTTCCCAAAATTCCTTTGCTCCTAATTTAAAATCGTTATGTGATGTTGCTTTATACCAAAATATTTGGTCTTCTAAACGATTTGATTTGGCGTTATTTGCTATAACTAAACATTCATAGTTTTCAGTACATTGGTCCATTACTTGACAAAAACTTTCAAATGTTGTAAACATTCCAGCAAAATTTTCATAGATTCGTTTGCGATTATTAATATATGGTTCTCTTAAAATAAATGTATAATCAATATTGGTTCTAAGATTAGGAGGGACACCAAGAGGATACTGCATTGTAATTACAAGCATTATTTTCCAATGTCTACCATTCATAAATAACAATCTCATTAGTTTATCGCGAGCCCATGTATTATCATACAAACAATCATCCAATATAACAAACGCTCTTGGATCTATACTTGATTTTCCATATGCTTGTTTTTCTTTTTTAATTTGTCTAATTACTATTTTTTGCCGTTTTAATATATTTTCAATAATAGCTGTATTATATTCATCGTGAATAAATAATTTAGGAACTAATTTTCCATAAAAACCATTACCTGCTTCTGTTCCTGATATTACAGTCCCAATAGGAATATCTTGATGATGATATAACATATCTCTTACTAAAAAACTTTTTCCCGTATCTCGCCTACCAATTAAAACAATTACAGGACCGCTTGAACCTTCCAAATTAAATCTTATATTTTTCATATTAAACTTTTTTAACTCTAAATTCATATATATAAAAATATGTTATATTAATTAATCAAGTAAAACGAATTAATGTATTATTAACATAATTATGTATTACTAAAGTATTGGTTTAAATGTAAAAATTTAATTATCATTAAATCGTATGTTTTCTTTGTATTATAAGAAAAATAATAACAATCTATTGTTTAGTGAATTAGAAAACAACGGGTTTTCAGAAATTCAAAATTATATACCTATTTATTCAGAGTTTTTTGAATTAAGTAAGAATAATTATAACCAAATTAACTTAAATAGCAAATATTCGATATCAACCATCGAAGACACACATGATTCAAATTTCTTTTTAATTAACGTTGAAGATAAAAACAAAGAAAATCTTAAAAAAATATCTTTTTTTAAATATTCACCATTGTTAAACCCTTTAAAATTTTTAACTGGAAAATATAAAAAAATAAATAAGAATTCAAAGTTAAACCCAACGCTTAATTGTGAATATTCCGATAAAGATAGTCATTTAAAAAAAATATATGATTCAAATAATACTTCTTATGTTGACGGGTTTTTTTCTTTTTTAAGTAGTAAATTATTAAATCATCATGCCTTTACATTTGGTAATGATTATTATGGATCTTTTTTAGGAATCCAAAAAGAATTTAATACAAATGTATTTGATGATTTAGATTATCTTTATCAATCCGAATTTTTTCATAAAAATAAGGGAGAGATGTTTAAAATGGATAATTTTGATGCATCATTATTAGACGATGATACACGAAAATATCGAGAAAAAATTATTATGGAAGATAGTAATGAACCATTGTCAATAGATGAAATAGATAATGATTCATTTGATAATGTATTTGAATTAACCGTTGAAAATCTTGAAAAATTAAACGAAATTGATTTAAATAGTAATATAGTATATCAAAAATTAAAAAATAAAAGTAATAGTGATGTATCAAGTAATACAGATACATCTTCAAATATATCAGAAGTGTTAAGTGAATATGATAGTGATACTACTGATAGCGATAATACGGATAGCGATAGTGATAACGATGATGACACTTCTGATGATAATGATGAAACAATTATTAGTTGTTCAAATAGTGACATTTCTGAATATTCTAGTTCGATGGATGAAAATATAAATTGTGTAATATATAATTTTCCAGTTCAAATTATATGTATGGAACACATGCATGAAACATTAGATAGTTACATTGAAAGTAATGAAATGTCTGATTTAGAATGGAAATCATGTTTAATTCAAATATTATTTATTTTAACCACGTATCAAAAATGTTTTGATTTTACTCATAATGATTTACATACAAACAATATAATGTATGTTAAAACAGAAAAACAACACATATATGTTAAATATGATAGTCAATATTATAAAATCCCTACTTTTGGCAAAATTTTTAAAATAATTGATTTTGGTAGAGCTATTTATAAATTTAAAGGTAAACAACTATGTTGCGATAGTTATAATTTTAAAGAAGATGCTGCCAATCAATATAATTTTGAACCTTATAAAAATCCTAATAAACCAGAAATACTACCAAATAAAAGTTTTGATTTATGTAGGTTAGGATGTTCTCTTTACGATTATTTTGTTGATGATTTTAGAGATGAAAACAATGAAGAAAATGAAATTGTAAAGTTAATGATAAAATGGACGCGCGATGATAAAAATCAAAATATATTGTATAAAAAAAACGGACATGAACGATATCCTGATTTTAAATTATATAAAATGATTGCTAGAACAGTACATCATTGCGAACCACATAATGAATTAAATAACTCAATGTTTAGTTGTTTTAAAATAAGCAAAAAAAAAATACAAAAAAGAAAATTAAAGAATGTAATAAATATAGACGATATACCTTGTTATGTATAAACGATTAAAATATCATTTTTTTAATGATATTTTATTAATTATTATTAAAAAGTTGGTTCATTTGTAAAAATTTCAGGTGACTTTTTAATTATATTTTTTGTTACATTAAATTGTGTAACCAATAAACTTCCAGATACAATAGATAAATAAACAATAATAGTATCTCTTATTAAAATTTTCATTGGTTTGATTTCTTTCAATATAAATTTCATTTCTAAATACTTAATTACTAAATATATGAAACATATGATACCAGCTGTAATAAAAATAGTCTGTTCCATTTATATTTTTCATTTACATTTTTATTAGTAATTTTACGCAATATTAATCTAAAATCTCAATATCATTTAATAAAAGAGGAGGTGACATTTTTAATTCCTTAGATAAATCATGGATATCACTAATATCTAAATTAATATTATTATCATCAAAAATCTCTAAATTATCTTCATCATCATCATCTTCTTCTTTACGTTTCTGATTATTTATTTCACTAATTTGTTCTAATCGTTCTATTGTTTTCGGAGCTTCAATAGCTTTTTCTATATTAGTTCCCATATCTAAAACGCTATCTACATCATTAAAAGAAATACCAACATCCTTAATTTCATTGTTTAATGTAGTTGGTTCATTACTTGATGCAATTGGTTCATTTATAACTACATCATTAATATTATCATTCAATTCATCAGGATTATCTGTGTTTTCAGTAGATACATTTTCTTCCATATTTAAATTTAATTCTTCCGAATTTTTTTCTAGTTTTAATATTGGAGTTTTGCTAAATTCTTCTTCTTCTTTATTAGTTTCTTCTTTATTTGATACTTCTTGTTTTTCTTCTACTTCTTTTTCTATTTCCTTTTCTACAATTTCCTGAATAACTTCTTCATCTACCGTTTCATCGATATAAGATCTTAAAATCTTCTCTACTGGAATACTATTTCTAATTACTTCTAAAATACTTTCTTTACACAATAATTCACATTCTCGCATATTTTTTTGATATTGCAATGGTGTAATAATTTTTTCAAATAAATATACATTTTTATATAGTTTTCTAGCAAAAGCACTATAAACTTGATGTATAAAACTTGATAATTTTGGAATATCCAAATCAATTTTTTTTTGCTTTTGAGAAACTCTAACACTTGTTAAAATCTTTAATTGAGCAATATGAACACAAGTTAATAAATCTTCTAAATAATTACAACTAGTAACACTAATAATTCTTGCACATTCATCTTCAATTATAGTATCATTCCATTTTGGAATACGAGTTAAAAAATTTTGAAAAGTCATTAGATATTTCTCATCTTCGTCATTTTCAATACATAATTTTTCAGCATCATTAAATATTGATTTTATACCATCAATTACAACAGGAGTTAAAATACTCAATAATCTACATGAATATTCATTTTTTGCTTCTGACAAAACATTGATATTATAATCATCCATTTTAAAATTATAAAATATTTTCTAAATCTATATTTTTCCGCATAAATATAAAATATAATACATAGAAAATCAACATTTCTTCATTTCTTATTTGTTTTCTAATTTTATCAAAATATAATAATTCTAAATCATTATTTTTATTTTTTGATATATAATTCATCAAATCTAAACAACTATATCCTTTATTATACAATAATACAGAGGTTTCCATACATTTACTTAATGTTTCATATTTTGATGTATCTTTTAAATATTTTTTAAGTTTAATCTCTTTTTTTAAATAATCCTTATTGTTGTATGTATCAAATAAAATGTTGTAAAAATTAATATAATTATTGTTTATTTTTGGAGTTGGTATATAAATACTACAAAATCTTGATAATATTGGATTCAATAATAACTTTTTATTTTCAGCAATTATAAAAAATCTAGTATTGTGACTAAACCTTTCAATACATCTTCTTAACGCCGATTGCGCGTCTGTTGTTAATTTATCAGCGTTAAACAAAATAATGGATTTAAACATTGTATTGTTTTTATGTTGTATATTTGTTTTTGCAAAAAATTTTAGTTGATCTCTAAAAAATCGAATACCTTTACCATGAGCACAATCTACATACATAACATATTTTTTGATATGTTTATTATTATTATTATAAATCCTTTCCAAAAAATAGTTTAATATTGTTCGTTTCCCCGTTCCATATGGACCATGAAATACAATATGAGGTATTTTATTATTATCAATAAAATATTCTAATTTATCTATAATAGATTTATGAACCGTATGTATATCAATATCATTGGTTTTAAAATTATAATCTATTGAATTTTTATAAAATAAATCATTCATTATTGAAATATAATACATTATTTTTATATTAATAATGTATTATGTATTGTAAGTTAAGCAACACTACTTAATGGTTTCGAATATGGATTACTATTAAACGCATTTAATAAACTAGGGTCATATCTTCTAGATTGATTTACTTCTCTTGTGTTTTTTCCACTTAATGCGCCATATGTTTCAACGCTACTTGCGCTCTTAGGCATATTTGGAGTAATTTGTGCTGGATTTGTACTTCTATTTCTTAAATTACTAACATTTTGATTACCATCAAATATTGGTTGGTTACCTGCATGAAATCTATCTACCTTAGAAACAATTTCCTTATTTGGATTTAATGACGCATTATAAGCTGTATTATATACTTGTCCTTTATTTTGAGAACTTGCAGCACTACTATTGCCTATATAAGAACAGTTTGTTGTATCTCTTTGTTGACTTGTTTTTTGATGTTCTGTATTTGAATAAGCAGCATCAAAAGCTGTTCCACCATGTTTTGTATATTCAGTATTTTCAGTTTGTTCTCTAATAGTTGTTCTAGCTACATCAGATGGATTCCATACACGAGAATTGGATACCCCATTTTTACCCCCAGATGCATTTCCTGTTTGACGATTATTATGAACAACATTTTCTTTTAATGTTGGTTTAATTACATCTAAAATAGGAGTAACCATTGCATATAATCCTCTTTCAACAATACCCATCGTTTTTGTTTCACCTGTTAATGATCTTGAATTAGGAAGTGTTTTATATCCAGATTTACCATAATTACCATGCTTTTCAGTCCATCCATTGGCATGATTTGCTCCACCAACATTTAAACTATCTAATTGAACTTTACTTGATTTTTGATATTTACCAGATTGATAAATGCCACTAGCGTTATTTGTATCACCGCCTCCAAAATATTCACGGGTAGTTGATGAACGATTTTCTGATTTAAAAACATGTGTAGTAGGTGCCTTTCCTCTTTTTTCTACACCTGTTGTTGTAAAATACCTATCTGGATTATTGACGAAAAAAGTATCTGGTTTATGTTGTTCCATTTTGCCTAAATTACCACGTGGACCTCTACGACCTACATGCTTTCCTAACATTTGACCATTATATGTTTTCTTTGGATTATTAACAACACGTAATTCATCAACCGTTTTAGGTTTCCAAGCATCTCTTTCTTGCATACCAGAATTAAATCCTCCTGTCCCTTCACTACTAAACCCTTTATTTAATCCAGGACCAACTTGAATTTCTTCCCACGGTTTAGTATTATTCATTTTTGAACTAACATTGCCTCTCATACGTTCTTGTATAAAATCAGATGTTGAAGGCATTCCATTAATCCATTGCATGTTTTTTTGTGGTTTAAAAAAAGGAGCACTTGCCTTTTTTTGGATTTGTTGACTTCCAGAACCAGTATATAAATCTAAAATACCATCTCTTGAGTTTGAATCAGTTGTTTGAGTGACATTTGACCCAAAAAACGGTTTCATATTATTATGCTTAAAATCGAAATAATTCTGTGTTTCTCCTGTTAAAGATTTAAATGTATTACTATAATCTTCTGTTTCACTTTTTACATCAGCCGATTGATCCGTTTTATCTGTATTTTTATTTTTTCCAGAATACATTTGATTTACATATTTATCATTATTTCCTTCTTTAACATCCACTGGATAATTTAATGGAGTAAGATTGGTATTTACTAAACCTCCTTGCACATGCGAGTCTTTTATTCCACTAAATCCCTCATCTTTTTTCTCATTTGATAAAATATACATTATACCTAAAGCGGCCATTGGAATTGCAATTTCTGCCATTATACTATATATAAATTATAATATTTTCTTTATAGTTTATTTAATATAAATAAATTATAATGATTATTGTATTAAATCGGTACATGGAATAATAGGAACGTGACTATCTTTCTCCAATATTCTAGTATTAAGATTGTTTTGAAACGTTAAACTAACATTTTCTTGTGGATTTAAATGCAATGGATATGTATGGTCTTGCTGTAAATCTCTATATAAAAATCCAGGATGCGTAACTCTACTTTGAAATGTAACCGGGTTTTTATTTGTATAAACTGGTAATGTAGTTGTTTTTAATGGTTTGGCAACTTTATAATGTCTACCATATCGTTGTAATTTTTTATCTACATTTTTTAATTGACTTTCAATATCAATTGGATGACCATTTGATACAGATTGTAAATTCGCGCTCCAACCCATATGTCGCATTTGTGGATCATTAAATAACAAAGGATTACTACCCCAACCGGGGGTATTTAAAACATATCTACCTGGATCTGTTGATTGCTGTAAAAATTTTTTTGTTCTACATTTATCATAATTATATCTTGTAAACGCCATTAATATATATATTAATTATTTAATTTATTTTTTAATAAATAAATTAGATTATTTGTTTATTTCTTATCTTTAACATCTATTAAATTCTTTATTCTATTTAATTGTAATAATTTATTACGAATAACTGTTTTTATTTTTGTTAATTCTCTTTCTAAATTACTTTGTTTTCCATCCAATTGCTTATGATTAAAATCTAAATCTTTTACTGCTTCAACCAAAAGACCAATCATATTATTATACATAATTGATTTATACTCTCCATTATTATTAACAACTTCTGGAATTATTTTTTCTGTTTCTTGGGCAATTAATCCCATATAAACCTTCTCTTTATCGGGTAAATCTTTTCTTGTATATGTAACACCTCTTAAAGCATTTACTTTTTCTAAAGCAAATGGTATGGTATGTATATTATCTTTTAATCGTTTATCAGAACTCATTGTTACTACACCATTGGTATTAACAAATTCTACATCGGTATTACCTAATTGAATTACATTATTTCCAAATGCTTTACTACCAGCACCAATAGCAGTTGCATTTAAACCATCTGTTTTAGCTAAATAACCCAAAGCAGTTGAACCTGTTCCACTTAAATCTATACCATATCCTATGCCAGTAGCAAAATTTGTTCCAGTATTTGATATATCTGTCGAAGAACCAATTAATATATTACCTTGTGGGATAGAACTATATGTTGATATAGGTTTAATTGTATCCCCTGTTGAAGCATTTCCTATTATAATATTATCTTTATTATGAACCAATAACGTTTTATTAAATGATATATCACCATTTATTATATTTAAACCAGTTTGTTCATTTGGAAAGTTTGGAAAATTGGTATTTACAGTCAAACGTCCATTTAAATTACGAAAATTGGAGTCAACACCGGCTACTGTTTGAGATAAATCATAAATATCTTGCGACACACTATAAATCTTTTGAATAACCGTAGTCATACTTCCACCACTTGGTTCTGTTATATTTCCTAATGTAAACGCTATTTCTTGTAATGTATCTAAATAATAAGGAGCATTTCCTATCAAGTCATCTATAATATGATGAATGTCACCACTCATGTCTGATAAATCTCTAACAACCGTACTTCTTTCTGTACTTATTTCACGAGTTAATTCACTAGACGTATAACTAGATAAATCAGTAATTTTCGTATGTATGGTTTGAAATGTTAAAGAAGATAAATCCCTGATTTCAGTAGATAATTCCAAACTTAGTCTAGATTTATCCAATGATAATTCAGATGAAGTATAACTAGAAAGGTCTGTAATATCTCTAACTGTCTCACTACTTAAATCACGTATCTCAGTAGATAACTCTAAACTTAAACGAGATTTATCCAATGATAATTCACTAGACGTATAACTAGATAAATCAATAATATCCCTAACAGTTTCACTACTTAAATCTCTTATTTCAGTAGATAATTCCAAACTTAATCTAGATTTATCAAGAGACAACTCACTAGAAGTATAACTAGATAAATCAATAATATCCC
>Ga0209047_1001273_pt1 | contig 18796 bp, 18 predicted proteins | sample SaaInlV_165m_DNA_3_FD_184681 | JGI IMG/M metagenome (GOLD analysis project Ga0209047, IMG submission 184681) | Marine microbial communities from expanding oxygen minimum zones in the Saanich Inlet - Saanich Inlet SI037_S3LV_120m_DNA (SPAdes)... | ecosystem: Environmental > Aquatic > Marine >...
TTTACTCATAGAAGATTATCATGTCGCGATGAATTAGAATTTATAGTGAATGGATGAACAGTTCAATGATTGACTGAGAAGACTAATCTTTCGCGGAAAGGAGAGAATCAAAATATGAAATAGTTTTTTCAAGTCCTTCTTTTAATTGTGTTTTAGGTTCCCAATCGAGTTTTGATTTAGCCAATGTTATATCAGGTTGCCTTTGTTTTGGATCATCTTCAGGTAAAGATTCAAAAATAATTTTGGATTTTGAGCCAACTAGATCAATAACAATTCCTGCAATTTCTAAAATTGAGTATTCTCCGGGATTTCCCAAATTCATAGGACCATTAAATCCTTTTTCAGTGGCCATTAAACGCACAAAACCTTCTATTAAGTCGTCCACATAACAAAAGGATCGAGTTTGATCACCTTTTCCATATACTGTAATATTGTCACCCCTTAATGCTTGTACAATAAAATTTGATACAACTCTGCCATCATCTGGGCGCATACGTGGGCCATACGTGTTAAAAATTCGTGCAACTTTTATATCCAAATCATGTTGGCGAAAATAATCAAAAAATAAAGTTTCAGCACAGCGTTTCCCTTCATCGTAACAACTTCTCGGTCCGATAGGATTGACATTCCCCCAATAAGATTCCTGTTGAGGGTGCTGGATCGGGTCGCCATAGACTTCACTGGTTGATGCTTGGAAAATCCGCGCCTTAACTCGCTTGGCTAATCCCAACATATTGATGGCGCCATGGACACTCGTTTTTGTTGTTTGAACAGGGTCATATTGGTAATGAATCGGCGAGGCAGGACAGGCCAAATTATAAATTTGATCCACTTCAACATAAAGAGGAAAAGTGACATCATGTCGTATGAGCTCAAATTGATGATTATCCATCAAATGTAAAATATTTGATTTTGAACCTGTAAAATAATTATCGGCACACAAAACATCATGTCCGTCATTCAAAAGTCTTTCGCTTAAATGTGAACCGATAAACCCGGCACCACCTGTAATTAAAGTTCTATTTTTCATCTCTAATTATAAGTCCTTTTTTGAAATTATTTGTGATAAAATTGAATTAATAAAGGCCATCATTATCGCAGTCAGAATACCAGTCTTCCAAGGCTTCATTTAAAGAATAATTTAATTTGAATTTATCATTTAGTTTTCTTCCTAAAATATTTGTTGATACCATTAGTTTTTTAACTCTATCAGGATGGATACCAATGAATTCCATCCCAAATAATTTCCCGGATGAATAAAGTAATGATGCTATTGTTTTCAGAAGAACGGAAGGGATTCTTACCCTAGGCATTTTGACGTTTGTAACATTGGATATTGTTTGGCAAATTTCCATGATGGAGTGTGGCTCAGGATAACAAGCATTATAGAGAGTTACCCTGGGAGAGGTGTCATTAGAAAACTTTTTCATAATTTTTACTAAATCTTTTACATAGATACATGCTTTTTTTGTATCCTTTCTGCCTGGGAAAAAGAATAGACCCCTGGACATTGATTTATAAAGACGTGTGAAATTTCCTCCTTCATTTTGGCCAAAAACAATACCGGGCCTTAATATTATTAGTTTTCTTTCATCGGGTTTTTCGGCTTGCCAAGTCCTATGTATATGTTCTGCAACTAATTTTGATATACCATATTCGTTTGTAGGCATTGGTAGAGATTCTTCAGTGACAATATTTTCCCTCATGCCATACGGTGCAATTGAACTAGTAAACACAATTGTATTAATATTTTGTGTACGCGCGAAATTGCAGATATTCTCAGCACCCAGGATATTGGTTTCAAAATATTCTCTTTCTTTATATTTGGGTATGGTGCATAACGCGGCAAGATTAAATATAACTGAATTTGATAGTATTGGAAGTTCTACGTTTATTTGTTCACGCACATCACAATATTGATAATTCCCGGGAGCTACAAGAATATCCAAATTAATATAATTTGATTTTAGTTTATCAACTAAATGTTGGCCAATAAAACCGGAGCCACCAAAGATAATATTAAATACATTATTTAAATTTTTCATAGTTTCATTATTCTTTCAACTTCTTTAGAAAATTTATCCATAAATATATCTTCACCAAATTTCCTAGCATGATTTATTATCCATCTTGAATCGAATTTATCAATAACATCTTCAAATTCATTAATTGCTGATACAAGAGATTTGATTGATTTTTTATGAAAAAATACGCCAGATGATTTATGCCTTTTAATCTTATTCTCAATTACAGTTTCCAGCGCACCGCCTTTTCCTAAAGCGATAACTGGTAGACCATACGCCATCACCTCTAATGGAATCATACCAAAATCTTCTTCACCCGGGAAAAGTAACGCTTTAGCGCCAATTATATGGTGTTTGATTTTTTCCCAAGGTAAAGAACCTGTAAACAAAATATTATTATTTGATTTTTTTTCTAATTTTTTTCTTTCGCTACCATCTCCAATAATCACTAGTTTTTTTCCTGATTGATTAAATGTATCAACCAAAAGAGTTATGTTCTTATAAGGAACCAATGCTCCAAATGATAAATAATAATTTCTTTTTTGAACACTTTTGACAGTGAATCCATCATCAAATAGTGACAGATCAATAGGTGGATAAATAATCTTAGAGTCTTTGTGATAATACATCTTAATACGTTTTTTTACATTATTGGAGTTCGCAATATAATAATCCACATTATTTATAGTTGTCAAATCCCAATTACGAAGTTTTTTAAAAGAGAATTTAGCTACTGGCCGTAATACCCTTGGCAATACCTTCAGATATTCATCTGTAAAACCCCAGCAATATCTCATAGGAGTATGAGTATAGCAAATATGTGAGGCATGGCCTTCAATACTTATTCCCTTTGCAGGACCCGATTCTGAAGAAATGATTAAATCATAATTATGCCTCAATTTCAAAGATTTGATACCAGATGGGTAAAGAGGAAATAGCTTTTGATAATGTTTTCTGAATAGTCTGTTGTCTAATATAGATGAATAAACAGCATGTTTCTCGAAATAACGTTTCAAATTATTTTTATCATAAAAAAGAGTATATACATCTGCTTCAGGGTACAACTTTAATATTGATTTGACAACCTTTTCTCCACCACGCATACTAATTAACCAATAATGAATTATAGCTACTTTCATAATAGAGTTTAAATAAAACAAACCTCATATAGAATTGACAATATTTTCATTATTTCATTTTATTAATTACGTTTAACAATTCTTTTGTTTTTAGGTACAGAAACAACAAAACCTAGAAAAATGGCTACAAAAAAAGTTATTTGAGAAGCCAAAATAATATTATCAAATATGCCTGTTACAAGGAAAATTATAATTAGTGATTCTTTAATATGAGTAAATTCATTTCGTTTTTTAAGAATTTGCCATATTTTACTAAGAGCCATTAAAAGTCCTATGATACCAAATATTCCAAAATAATAAATTGTAGACAATATTACAGAATGGGCTGATAAAAAGATTTTATTGGAAATAGATAGATTAATACTCCCTGATCCAAAACCAAATAGCCAGCTGAAAGGATTATCCAGCCACTTTGTCACTAACATTTTCCACAATGGTAATCTGAGCGATCCCCCTGTTTCGTTGATGGCAGCAATAATATTATATCGATGAAACACATCAATTGTGTCAATAATACTCGAAAAATATTCAATATTCGGCAGAATAAATAAAACGCTGATAATGAATGAACTAATAATGAGAATATTAGTTATATTTCCTTTGAAAAGTAAAAATATCAAATAGGCAATTAAATTACTTCTAGAAAATGTCAAGATTAACAAAAGCAAGAATACGGAGTACATAATAATTTTTAATAATGACATTACAAATGAACTGGTATTTTTGAAATGTAAGACAATGATATTAAATAAAAGAAATAACCCAGTAGTATTTGCTGATGCATCAGCAAGAAGAGTGTACCTACCTAAAATCGTCGGTTCGAAAAGAATTTGTAGCATTACGGATAATAATGTAACGTATGGTAAATATGACAAAAATTTCCAAATTGATTCTGATGACCATGAAAAATGGATTAAAATAGGGATAACAACAATTAATATTATCTTAATAAACTCTCGAAACATCCTTTGCTCGGCACCATAACCAATTACAGGAAGAATGGAAGCCATAATCAGGAGAAGTACAATAAATATATAAAATAAAAAGTATTTTTCATTTATTATTAAGGTTCTAATAGACAAATAAATAAATATTAAAAATAAAACAATGTGCGATACGTATACACCTTCTAGTAGTTGTGTTTTAAAAAAAATGAAGAGGATAAAAAATAATGTCCCACACAGAGAAAAATAATTTATTTTTAAAATATTACTGATACCTGAAATGTGCATTACTTAGTTATTAATAATTTGACTATATGAAATAGTTTTAGGAAATATTTTATATAGATTTTTATCTATTTTAGATGAAGTCAGTATGATTGATATAGTTTTCAATCCAAATATTTGAGCATCAAGTAAAGATGTGGAAAAAAATGAATAGGCAATATCGCTTTCTTCAAATGATTCCAATAAATTATCATATATCACACAGTTATCTAGCATTATTCCCGAAACATTATCTAAGCATAAAGGGTGCATTTTAATAATAACTTTTTCATAATTTTTTGCAAGATATTTTATTACATTTTTATTAATAATCTTTTCTTCGTTCTTAGATATTAAGCCGCTTATAGATAGACCTTGAGGTAAAAATAAGGCACTCTTTGAATTATTATTAATTGTGGTTTTTCGATTATCAAAAAATTCAGCTTTTAAAATTTCAGGTGCAATTATTACATTATTTTCTTCCCATCCATTTTGTAGTAAGTAATTTTTATATGGAGTAGCATAAACTAAATATTTATCTATATTTAATATCCCACCAAAACCAACCCCATAAAAGAATATATCTAAAAATATTTTAGTAAAATAATTAAACAACTTTCGAATTAATTTATATTTGATTTTAAAAGGAAATAGCCCATGCTGTAGTGCAATAATTTTAATATTTGGTATTTTTTCTTTTATTAAAATAATAGTGTTATGAGCGATATATCCCTCGGCATTTGATAAATAAACCGTTCTTATGTCATTAGTTTTAGCGTAGGTAATAAAATTTTCAATAGTATTTTTTAGCACATTTTTTGTCAAATATTTATTAATTAAAGTAATAGTGTTATCAAAATTAAAATAATGGGGAGTTAAATGATATTTATCAATTAAATACTTGTACCTCTCATTGAGTCCTTTTTCCAGTATTATGATATGTGTATTATTAATCATAGATGAATTAAGTTACTCGACTGTAATAATATTTCAACGAAAAAATAAGCATATAAGTGAATGAAAGTGCTAATGGAGCACCATATAAACCATATCGCTTTATGAAGAAGAAATTAAATATGAAATTGAAAACAGCTCCAGTTATTGTCAGAGACATAATTAAAATGTCTTTATGCTTGACATATAGATTATAATGAGGAACGAAGGAAAGCATGTAGATTGCTGTGCCAGGTAAAAGTATCCATAATATGCTAATATGTTCTGATAAATCCTTTTCCCCTAAAAAAGATAAGAGTGGTGAGATTATAATAAATATTACACCTATGTATATTATTGATGAAATAAATGTATATACCCATAGTTTTTTCTCATATTCTTTGTAAATAGCAATATCTTTGTCATAATATTCTATAAGTTTTGGATATATTATCATTATTACAGCTGTATATGTAATAGTTAACATACTATTCGCAATATTTGAATAAAATGCATAAATACCAACAGCATCTTTTGTTAGATACTGATCTATAAAAAAACGGTTTGAAAATTCAATGACCTTTTGGGCAATTGTGCTGATAAAAAATGGAGTGCTAATTACAATACCTCTCTTTATCCATTTCCAATTTACAGGTTTATTTATAGCGCCCAAATGAAGAGTCTTGATATAGAATAAAGATACCAATACTGATAGAAATACCCCAACATTCCACATAATTAGGATATGCTTTAGTGTAAAATCAAATAATCCTAACCCTGAGATTAATAGAATAATGTACACCCAGGAACTACTTTTTATAAAAAAGATCAAATTAGCAATAAGGGGCTTGGATAATGTTGTAAATAACCTAAAGCATTCCTGAGAAAGGTGCTCACATACTAAAATAGTGTAAAAAAGAAATAAGTAGCTTTGAGGAATTATATTGAATAAAAAAATTGAATACAATAATGGAAGAACTATCACATAGGTTAATAAATGAAATATAAACTGATCACGTACCATCAAGGCTTTACTTCTGTAATCTTTTGTTAAAATTTCACGAGTGGAATAAGTGTAATAGTCATATCCTATTAAAATATATGATAAAGTAATTATTGTAAAAAATAAACTGTATATACCAAGCTCTGATAATGACATATTTTTTGCAATAAAAACTATAAGTATGAATTTGCCAAGGATTGAAAATCCCCTTAAAAAAAGATTAGAGATTGATATTTTTAAATAGTCTCGGATTCTATCGTTTAAATACAAGTCCAGCCCCTTCTACCATAATTGTAGCGCTCGTGATAAAGGTTGATGCATCCGATCCTAGAAACAAGGCAGTTGAGGCAACCTCTTCTGCTTGTTCCAAGCATTTAAGGGGTATTTTTTTACTGCATTTCCTGATAAAAACAGGGTTTTGATTATCTTGGTAAACTACATGCCCCCCACTATCCCACCAACACAAAGTGTATTCACGGGAATGTTGAATTGACCATGATAGGGATGCCATTTGACGAATCGGTTTTATTATGCTCCTTTTGATGGCAGCATAAGTTATGTTTTCGTGCATATTGGTTTTTTCATAAATTGATAGGTCCTGACCAGTGGTGCCCCAGGTTGATCCGAACCGTATGATGCTGCAGTTACCTATTTTAACCATTGCTGCAACCTATGACCATTTCTACCTCTGTATCTTTTGATATTTTTTGAATTTCATCATCTTAATTGGTTACAAATACTCTGTCCATACATCTATTTTTCAGTCCGGACTCGATAAATCAAACAACTAAAGATTTAAATGTTTTACACTCATATTTATTGTGTTTCTATTAGATGAAAAAGTGCCTGAAGATTGAGTGAATTTTCTTCAAAGGTGTGCGGGTAAGGCGCTTCCCCATAAATCGCATCGAGAAACGCTTTGATCTCATCATTATACATCTCTTCTTCATTCACATAGCCTGCTTCTGGATTACCCTTTGGTACTTGGAAAATAGAAGAAGTTTCTGTTGTAGCATCATATAATCGAATCGTATGTTCAAAACGCTCCCACTCTAATACCCCATTAGACCCCAAAACACGTAAACTTCTTAATGGCTTCCTAGAAATTACATCAATAATAATATTGCCATAAATTCCATTTTTATATTTAAGGATGGCCAAAGCAATATCATCCGCTTCCATATCTAAATTAGACACTTTTGTAATCGTTCCGGAAATATCTTCTACTTGAGAATCCATAAGCCAGTTGAGCCATATTAATTCAAAAGGGACCATTTCTCTACATGCACTGGTATTTTTTTTGGAAAAATATACCTTTCTATAATCCTCCCAAGGATGCCAATCAGGCAAATACTGCCCCATGTGGTATTGAAAAGCCAAAATTTTTCCGATAGCATCTCCATCAAGAATTTTTTTTATCATCTTTAAAGGCTTGTAGAATAGTAACGTACATGAAGGAGCTTTGACAATATCGAGATGATTGTGTTTGAAAATATCTACATAGCCATCATCAGAAGTTGGGTGTTCAACGAAAAAATGTTTTTTGTGATTCAATGCAAAACGAATATAGTCGCCGTGAGCTTCAGGTGAAGTCGAGATAATTAAAACATCAAAATCATCCGGCGATAATAATTTAAAATCATCAATGGTTTGAATATTATATTTTTTCTCTGCTTCTTTCCGTCTATCAATTCTAATATCAAAACCAATAATATTTTTTTCTTCATTGGCGTGCAGATTCCTAATTCTACGCTTGCCCATAGAGCCTAAACCCACTATAAGAAAAATTAATTGCATGATTTTTTTATTCGATTAGTGAGCATTTCTTTGTTTTGATACAATAGCTCTGCCAGCTCCCAGTCTTCTGGTAGGTCTAAATCAACCGAACGCCACTTATCACAGATAATTGCTTTTGTTTTTTTGGTTATCACTCGCCGTTCTTTTAATAAGGAATTTGTTTCAATAATATACACAAAACAACCATTTAGAATATACCTAGACGGCCAATCTTGAATATTTGTTGAATCAGCTTCAGTGCCATTAACCAATACAATGTCATTGTCTTCTGTCAGATGGTACAACCTGGGATGTGTGGAACACACAGTCAAAACCGTGGTGGCATTAGAACGCTGCATCAAATCCCAACACTTGTCAATATCTTCTACTTCTCTAAGCGGTGAAGTGGTTTGTAGAATAATAACATGGGTGGGATTATAACTCTCATCTTCTTTTAATTTATTAAGTGTGTATATAATATTATCGATAACTAGTGATGTATCTTGCGCCAGATTTGCAGGACGAAAAAACGGCACCTCTGCTCCATTTTCTCTGACAATTTCTGCAATATCTTCACTGTCTGTATCCACAATAACCCTATCAATATAGGATGCTGCTAGCGCATGTTCTATAGTATGTACAATCAAGGGCTTACCTGAAAATTTCTTAATGTTTTTATTAGGAATTCTCTTGGAGCCGGCTCGAGCTGGAATAATTGCTAATGCTGATTTATCATCTATCATAATAGCTCTACAACCTTTCGGTATTCAGCCCACTGGCCGACATCTATCCAAGCATCATCATCAATTGGGTAAACACCTACTTTTTTACCTTGGTTATTGGCGTCCGATATCAGGTGGGTAATATGATAGAATTTATTCTCTGGAATAAGATTCAAAATATCTGGGTTCAATACATACAAGCCTGTGTTAATAAGAAAATCATATTGAGGTTTTTCATTAATACGAGATAAATGTCCATCACCATTCAACTCACAAGTACCGTAAGGAATTATATATTCTTTGGTAGATGCGACTAAAGTTATATCAAAGCCACCTTTTTGGTGGAATTCGTATAATTTAACATAATCTGCTTTAATAATAATATCACAATTCGTTACGAAAAATGGGTTTTCAAATTTTCCCTTTAAATATTGGAGACTACCGGCAGTGCCTAATGGTTGACTTTCATCTATGAAGGATACATTATAATCAGGTTGTAATTCTTCAAAATAGGCTTTGAGAATTTTTCCCTTGTAGTTCACAGTTAAATGAAAATCTGAACAAGTAATATCTGTAAAACGTTCAATAATATGCTCAATGATGGGTTTATCATGAATAGGAATTAAGGGTTTGGGTAAAACATTAGTAAAAGGCTCCATTCTTGTTCCTTTACCCCCAGCCATGATAACAACTAAAACATTGTCCAGTACCTTTTGGTTTTGTTTCCCGCCATTGATATTTGACCACGTCAAGTAATTAACTACTTTACCATCTTTATCTATGATAGGGATTAAATCTAATTTTTTATCTCGCAATACTCGTGCCACATCACTTTGGGTGTAATTACCTTGGGTAAATGTAGTCGCATCCTTATTGTAACATCCTGAAATATTTTCTGAAAAGCTCATACCACTCAATATACAACGACGTAAATCACCATCCGTTAGTGACCCCAATAACTTTTCATTCTCATCAACAACAAGTAAGCATTTCTCTGCTGTTTTGTCCAAGGCCTTCATTGCTTGATGGATAGATATATTAGGATTTATAGTGAGATTTTTCATATATTGTAAAATGCTTTTTTAAGTTCTTTAGGGATGGGGTAAGTTTTTAAAATATTCATTATTTTCTCAGTTGCATTTCCATCACCATACGGATTTTGAACTGTTTTCAATTTTTTCTGAAATTCCTTGCTATTAAGTTTCTCTATTGCTTTGGTGATTGATTCTTGATCTGGATTACAGTCAATCACGCTTTCTGCCTTTAGCCGTCCCTTTTGCCGATCACCAATATTGATTGTACCAATTTTGAACGTTGGCGCTTCAGCCAAACCACTGGAAGAATTACCAATCACCCCATCTATATATTGTAATGTTGACAGATAATTCAAACTTCCCATGGATGTAAATGAAATCGATCGTTCACTTTGATTAAAAACAAAGTCATTAATCATTATTTTAATAATCCTGCCATCTGAATCTGCATTTGGCATTGTAAATATTAAATAAATATCTTTTATTTCACTTAATACATCCAGAAGTGATTTAAAATCTTGCTGAGAAGTTTTATTCTCAAGAGTCACAGGATGATATGTAATTAGTAAATTTTTCTTACCAAACTTCATGCCCGTTTTATTTATTAGATCTTTTTTGGAAAGAAGTTTATTTCGTTTAATAGCATCAACACCTAATCCACCAACATTAAAAACGCGTTTTGGATCTTCACCTAATTGAATCACGCGTTTTTCATATTCATCGGCAGCTACGAAGTGCCACCAAGCCATTTTCGTAATTGAGTGTCGAATTGACTCATCAAATGCACCTTCCGTTGTTTCACCACCATGAATATGAGCAATAGGTATAGCTGCAAATAAAGCAGCAAGACTGGCTGCCATTATTTCGAACCTATCACCAAGGACAATAACAATATCAGGGTTTAGATCTTTGTAAGCATCCGCTATTCCAAACAAACCCAACCCTGTAGATTTGGAAATTGCTGAAGGGGTATCAGATGATAATAACATTTCAATTTTTCTATCGATCTTAAAACCATCTTTTTCAATTTCTTTATAGGTAAGTCCAAAATCAGGCGAGAGATGCATTCCCGTTGCAATTACCTGCAAGTCGAAAATATTCGATTTATCAATCCCATCCATTAACCAACGTAAAATGCCATATTCAGCGCGCGTTCCTGTAACGACACATATTTTCTTCTTTTTCATCGAATCAAATCATCCATCTCATAAGCACGATTCGAAACCTTGCTAATAATATTCTCCCACTCCATGGGCGAAATACCTGTCCCAGGTCGCTTGATAGTTAAGTTTTCTTCCGAAAACAATTCGCCTTTTTTTATTGGTTTTTTTGCTACAATGGATTTTCGAGCAATAGACATATTTTTAATTTCACTTGGACTTGATTTCTTAATGCCATCTCCCATGGCTTTTTCAATATTTTGGATCGCACTTACCATTTTCTTAAGTTCATGTGGTTCCAGACTGGCAGCATGATCGGGACCAGGTAAAGTTCGATCTAACGTAAAATGCTTTTCTATGACAGTTGCACCCATGGCAGCAGCAGCAATAGGAATTTCAATTCCAAGCGTGTGATCAGAGTAACCAACATTCACTCCCAATTCGTCTCTGATAGTAATCATAGCTTTCAAGTTTACATCTTCCATAGGCGTAGGATATTCTGTATTACAATGCAAAATAGTTATTTGCTCTTTTTCTGCACCCGATTCTATCAAAACGTTCAATGCATCACGAACTTCTTCCAGTGATGACATGCCTGTAGACATAATGATTGGTTTACTCATACGTCCAATATGACGTAAATACGGTAGATTTGTAATTTCCCCGGATGGGATTTTATAAAAGGGAATATCTAATTTCGCCAATAGTTCAATACTGCCATGATCAAAAGCAGTAGATAGAAATTGAATATCTTTTTGTTTACAATATTCAATTAATGTTTCGTGAGCATTTCTATCAAGCTCCAATTTTTTTATCATCTCAAATTGAGTTTCATCTGTATTCGTTATTTCTTTTTGATATTCTGCTTTATCTGCAGTTTGGGTCACCAATGTTTCTGCTTTAAATGTTTGAAACTTCACAAAATCAGCCCCTGCTTCGGCTGCAACATCTATTAATTTTTTTGCTAACTCTATTGAACCATTATGGTTGACTCCAGCTTCAGCAATGATAATTATTGATTGATTATTCAATTCTTAACAACTTTTTTAGATTCAATATCATTTTTCAAAACTACACCAGCCCCAATTACACAATTTTTGCCAATTGAAATAGCTTGTTTAGTTATTGCACCACTTCCAATAAATGTTTCATCTCCTACAGAAACTTCACCATTAATGATTGCACCGGTAGCAATATGACAATGATCTCCAATTACTGCATCATGTTCAATGAGTGCGCGATTATTAATAATACAATTATTTCCAATTTTCGCATTAGCGTTTATAATCACTCCATGCATAATGATGGATCCTTCACCAATTTGAGAATGTTTAGAAACATAAGCTTGGGATGAAACAATAACGGGCAAGGTAAAATCTAATTCTTTTAATAATTGATATAATTTTATTCTAATCTTTGGGAGCTTTATTTGTCCTACTGTAATTAATGCATTTTTATACTGTTGTCGTAAAACCATCAGATCATCATCAGTCCCAATAATGGGATATCCAAGATTTGCATTGGTCATACTTTCATCTTTTTCAATCATCCCTGCAATTTCATATTGATTCGATATTTCAATCACATCAATACATGATCTGGCATGACCACCGGAACCTATTAATAGAATTTCTTTCATTCAGTTTACTATTTAATCAAAAAATATTATTAAATTATTGAAGATAAAAAATATTATTAAAAATGGTTTTATTATTATTTTTTATTACATTGTCAGGATAATGACCAACGACTAAACTGTCGGATTTAAAATCACCTCCTACGACACTTGAATTGGCTGCAAAAATAGTATTCCCTCCACTATTAACTTTACCAATTATACTGGAATTTGCAAAACATGCTGTTTTTTCACTAAATCTTGGATAATAGATATCCCCATTTTCATGTTTACCGCCTACAGTGACTCCTTGATAAAAAATCATGTAATCACTATATGCTGCTCGACCTAATATTGTTCCTAAAGGATGTACTAATAAAAAAATATTTGGCATTTTTATGTGCCCATATAAATCAATTCCATTTAGCACTTTATTTAAATAAGAACACTTTATGTAAACACTTTTGTTTGAGTGTAAGTAGGCTTCTCGACTAACAAAAAATAAAAATTTTGCGTATTGATCTGAATGTAGGTGATCAAAATAAGCTCCATTTTTATTTTGATAGTATTTAACCTTTATTTTTGAGAAACAATATTCTAAGCGCTCAAGGCCTTTATCTATGAATGGTCTAAGCTCTATTGATCCTTTTGTATCAGGGAAAAAAATAAGAATTTGATTTTTTAAATAATCTTCCAAGGCATCTATTGATAATGTTAATTGCATAATTTTATTATTACCAATACTTTTCATAACTCTAATGTATATAAAATCTTTATTATTTTTTCTTTATCCAAATTGATACTAGAAGGGATACAAAGAGAATTTTCTACCAAGATTTTCGCATTGGAAGTTTCAAATGAACGACAATTTTTATATGGTTTCTGTTCATGGTTCAATTTCCATACAGGACGGGATTGGATGCCATTTTCTTCTAATCTTTTCATAAGTGATTCGCGGTCTTCATTATAAACTTTCTTATCAATTTGCAATAGATTCAGCCAATGGTTGTTATCTGCATAATCCGGAACTTTTGATAAAGATAAACCCTTTATATTTTCAATCTTTGATTGATAAAAATCATATATTTCTTTTTTTCTTTTAAGAATTGCCGGCAATTGTTCTAATTGTGCAACACCCAAAGCAGCTTGAATATTTGTTAGACGAAAATTATAGCCAATTTCATCATGGACATATCGAATGGGGTCATCCTTTGCTTGAGTCGAAAGATATTTTGCTTTTTCCGATAATGATTCATCATCTGTTAGAATCATACCGCCGCCACCGGCTGTAATGATTTTATTTCCATTAAAAGAAAGGCAACCCAACTTCCCAATTGTGCCTGTATGCTTTCCTTTATACTTACCTGCATTATAAAAAGTACCTAGGCTTTCGGAAGCATCTTCTAAAACAGCAATGTTTTGTTTATTGCAGAATTCAATTAATTCATCAAGCCAGCAAGCATTTCCCCAAACATGGACAGGGATTATTGCTGTAATTCTATTATTCGTCTTCTTATTATAAGTAAATCCATTTTTAAAAACAGTCTCATTTTTAATAAATTGAATCGTTTTTTCAGAATCCAAATTATAATATTTATCTGCATCCAAAAAAATAGGTTTTGCATTATTATACGTAATTGCATTAACGGGCGCTATAAATGTTAATGTGCTTACAATTACTTCATCGCCAGCTTCAACACCTGCTAATCGTAGTGAGAGTTGAATTGCAGCAGTTCCATTCATACAAGCAATTGCATATTTTGAGCCCGTATATTCTGCAATATTCTTCTCAAATAATTCCACATATTTCCCTGCAGATGAAACCCACTCTGTATCAATACATTCTTTGACATACTGCAATTCATTGCCATTTAGAGATGGGACAGATAATGGAATTTTATACATTGTATTTATCAGGTTTAAAATAATTCAAATTTTCAGTTTTTTTCATCCATTCAATAACTTCACCAATACCCTGTTCAAGAGTATAATTTGATTTCCATGAAGTATGCTTTAATAATTTGGTATTATCACAAAAAAGTCTCTCCACTTCACTATTTTCAGGACGAATTCTTTCATCAGTTGATTTAATAGTCACCCTTACATTCATCGTTTTAGCAATTAATTCCACTAAATCCCCAATTGAAATTTCTGCTTTCATTCCAATATTTGTCACTTCACCAAATAAAGAGTCAGATTTATATATTTCTTCGAAACCTGCGCAAGTATCTTTTACAAAAGTGAGATCTCTTGTTGGCGTCAGGCTTCCTAACTCAATTTCGGTTTTACCATTTATGATTTGAGAAATAATAGTTGGAATAATGGCTCTGGCAGACTGTCGAGGTCCATAAGTATTGAATGGACGAACTAGTTTCACTGGTAAATCAAACGATCTATAATAACTAATCGCAAGTTGATCTGCTGCAATTTTGGATGCAGAATATGGAGATTGACCAACTAATGGATGTTTTTCATCAATGGGAGTATATTGTGCTGTACCATATGTTTCACTTGTTGATGTAACCAGTATTTGCTCTAAATTGAGATTCTTTGCCGCTTCCAGCACATTATATGTTCCTTCAACATTTGTCCGGATATAAGCTAAAGGTGAGACATAAGAATAAGGTATGCCTATTAATGCGGCTAAATGAAATACAGCATCACATCCAACCATAGCTTTTGAAACAGAATCATAATCTCGAATATCTCCAAGAATGACTTGAAAATCGTTCTTATATATTGGATTCTCAAGCCATCCCCAATCATTATTAGAATTATAGCGATCAAAAGCGACTACATTAAAACCTTTTTCAACTAAATACTCTGTTAAATGTGAGCCGATAAAGCCGGTTGCACCAGTGATTAAGATTTTTGGTTTCATTAACAATATTTATTATCTAATTAATTGTTTCTTTCACTACAAAGAACATCGAAGAAGATAAAAACCCAAATAATAATGATAATAGAATTATCAATTTTCTTTTCGGTTTTGCTTTCCCCACAGCAGGTTCTGCTATATCCAGAATACTTACTAATAAATTTTCTTTCGCCTCTTCAATTTTGGCTATTTCATATTGTTGACGAAGGGTAATATAAACTGCACGGTTTTCCTCGATGGCACTACGGAGACGAATATCCCTCATAGCGAGTTCAGGCATAACCGTTTGTGGATATTTTTCTTTGAAGTCGACAAATCTTTCCTCCGTTTTTTCTAATTGATACTTTGCATCGGCTTTTTGATTCTCAATAAATTTTTTATTTCTGATGGCTTCACGCTTTTGTTCCAATGAAATAAAGTTTTTCACAAATTTAGAGATGTAGTTAGCAATGTCTGCTGCAAGCCCTGGGTCTTCCATCAATACTGACACAGTGATTAAACCAGATAATTCTTCATCAACTGATATTAATTTGCCTAGGTTTTCAATAGCTGTTTCTATGTACTGATTATAAGGATCAGCTGAAAATCCACCGGACGGCAAAAGTGTAGAAATCCATTCTATTGGTGCAAACCATGTTGGTTTATCAATTCCCCAGTATTTGATTAAATTTGATCCACTCGGATAAAGACTGCTGGTCCATGGCTTTAACACAATATCTTTTTTCAGACGCCTGCTATCAATTATATCAGGGATGTTGTACGCTGGTGTTTGGCCTAGGCCCCCAATACCAAAAGATTCTGCTACCCCCTTTAGATTTCCTCCCAAAATCGAACTGTTTTCTGCAATCTCACCTGCAGGATACAGGGAAATAGTAGATTGAAAATACGGTGTAGCCAACAGAGAATAAATAATTCCAATTGTTGTGAAGATGCCGGTTATTTTTAAGATGGACCATTTTTGTTGCGCTAGTAAATTAAAGACAGTGAGAAGGTCTATTTCATCATTTTCGGTTATAAGATATTTTGGACTCTTTTCTGATACTATTTTTTTATCCATATCTAATAAACCATATTTTTTTAGTTCGGCGATTCTATTCCGAAGCGTTTTTTCTGATAAACCATATAGTTCAGCAATATGTGCTCTTTTTTCCGGATTATTCATGATTTCGGGATGGTTATTGACAATATCCAGAATTTTTTGTTCGTGTTGTGATAATTCCATATCAAATTCCAATGGCATTTTGAATAACAACAATTAAGGCTGCAACTTGCCCCATAGATGATAATGTCTCTCTAAGAATGATCCATTTATTATATTCCATTTTTTCTGGTATAAATATGGTATCTCCATTTTCAATCTGGGTCATTTTATTTATAGGTAAACGTTGACCTGTACCTGCTTTAATAATAAACTTTTTTCGGGTCGCCGTTTTAGTTATTCCGCCGGCAAGTTCAAGATATTCATTAAAGGAAATATTTGTAGTATATTGGTATCGTCCGGGTTTAAGAACACCTCCAAGGATTTCAATGTAATTAAAGTTCTCTAGGATGACAATTTGATCTTCATTTACAATGGGTAGGCTCATGAGCGATTTTGCTTGTTCTAAAGAAGATGATTCTATTGTGCCTTTTTTGGTGAGCATTCTAGCTTTTATATAAGCTTTCTCTTCCGATGACCTAATTTCATCGGGGATCAATAAAATCCTAGTATTTTCGCGATCTGGAATTTCGGCAATAGATTGATTATTAATAATAATTTTCGATTGATCCGCTCTTGTTGTGAATCCACCTACTTTTTGAAGAGCTTCACCGATGGTTGTTTTGCCCGGTTCGATTGCATATACACCGGGATATTTCACTTCCCCAGTGATGTAAGCAATATTCTGACGTTTATATTCTTGATCATACCGGACCATGATATGATCTTCTGATGAAATTAAAATGGTATCTGCCTGTGACATTGTTGTGATGAAAGTAAATTTTTCTTTAGATGATATGAACCGAGTAATCTCTACTTTATTGGGGTCTGCATCAGGCCTTAAACCGCCGGCCAGATCTACAAACTGAGATAAAGATTCACCATCTATGAATTCATAATCTCCCGGGATTTTTACACCACCGAAAATTCTGACTAAATGTTCCTTCAGAGGTACTCTTACTACATCTCCTTGCTGAAGAAATGGGTTATTACTATCTATTCCAGTCGATCCAAATTTTACCAGATCTACCGGAATAGATTTTCCATTTCGAAAGATCTCTATATTACGTCTGGACATTTCCGGATATAGATATTCTTTAGAATCGGTATCCGAATCATTAGATGGCTCGGAATTTAATTTTAGTAGAATTTTTTCATGCAAGTCAGATACTCGAGAAACTGGCGTGACGGTATAAAACCCTGGATTTTTTAGATGACCAATCACTTTGACTTTAAATTCCCGGATTTCAGATAAAAGTATATAAACTTTTGCTGTAGGATTAGCACCAAGTATTGTTGATATAATTGAGCTTTTTGCATCCGCCAGAGTGAGATTGTTTACATGTACAATCCCCACATTTGTTATTAGAACATCTCCTGATGGGGACACAATTAATGTGTAAATTGAAATATCATCACTTGAGATAATATTGACTCGAAATTGATCGCCCGGGCCAACCAAATACTGCTCTGGATTAATTGGTTTTTCCATTTTTATTCTCGTTTGTTCCTGTCTATCATTAACGCTGGTTGCATTGGTATAGCCAGAACTAGATATTCTGGACTGAGCCATTCTCAATGCGTTAATATCAAGTGTTTGAGCAAATAAGGATGCAGAAACTCCAATTAGAAGAAAAATTTTATTCATAATATTTAGTGATAATTCGTCGAGGTTTCGACATGCGATAAGGATCTGCTATCGCCAAGACGTTGGTTGTATTTTTTATGTTGCCTTTTTTATGGTAAACTGGGCGCAGTTTTTATCGATAGAAATCCTTAAGTGATTCCATAAAATTACTTTATATGGGAAATGAATCCAATATAAATTTTGCCCGGGTAGTTGCCCATTGTACTCTTTTTTCTTATTCAGTTGTTAATGCAAACTGGTAAAAATAAATTCGCCCTAATTATTGTGGTAAAAAATAATGATATCCATAAAAGAGATACGTAAAGATCCAACCTTCATCCATGAACGGCTCGCATTAAAAAGCGATGCTGTAAATTTGGACGAAATATTAAAATTGGATGAAGAATCTAGAGAATACCAAACTCAAATAAATGATTTACGCGCAGAGCGAAATTCTGCATCTGAATCTATCGGACTAG
>Ga0209047_1001303_pt1 | contig 18501 bp, 18 predicted proteins | sample SaaInlV_165m_DNA_3_FD_184681 | JGI IMG/M metagenome (GOLD analysis project Ga0209047, IMG submission 184681) | Marine microbial communities from expanding oxygen minimum zones in the Saanich Inlet - Saanich Inlet SI037_S3LV_120m_DNA (SPAdes)... | ecosystem: Environmental > Aquatic > Marine >...
TTGCTCGATTATGTGGTGAACAACTATAAAACATCAACCACATTAGGATATACCGATGCCAGAGATATTATGTATGGTACAATTGACATTCAGGAAGGCAACCAACTCTCCTGTGTATATACGGGATTTACCATTACGCTCGATACAACAGCAGACCCGAGCACAAATGCGTATGAACAAGGGATAAACTGTGAACACACCTATCCCCAAAGCATGGGTGCTGGAGAAGAACCACAAAAGAGTGATATGCATCACTTATTCCCCTGTAAATCAAATGTGAACTCATCCCGTGGGAATGACCCCTATGCAGAGATACCAGATGAAGATACAGACACTTGGTACCGCAATAATTATTCACAAGAAGATATCCCAACAGAATACTTAGATGAGTTTGCAGAAAAGGATAATCCACCTGACCCTAATAATGAAGTATTTGAACCCCGAGAGAATCATAAGGGTAACGCATCAAGGGCTATGTTTTATTTCTTTTCAATGTATAACGATGTTGCTGACACGAACTTTTGGAATGAGCAGAGAGATGTATTATTAGATTGGCATTATTACGATGAAGTAGATGGCTGGGAACTGAACAGAACTTGGGCAATCGCATCCTACCAAGAGAACCAACCCAACCCGTTTATCTTAGACTCTTCACTTGCCCGTAGAATATGGTATATGGATGATGGTGGGACAGACACTTCCAGCACAGACACGATTGAGTACAATATCATCATCAATGAGATAATGCAGAACCCTTCAGCAGTTGCAGATAGTGAAGGAGAATGGTTTGAGATTTACAACAACTCTGATGAAGGAAACTTAGTTTTTAATTATAATGTTACTGAGTTTAGTTTTGATATCTCAGATTCATTTAACGATAGTCTAAATATCAATTTTAATGTTTCTGATACAGTTCAAAGGATTATTTATAAACCTGAAATGAGTTATGCGACAGTATTTGAAGGTGATGGTTTTCTTTGTTTGCAAGGTTGTAAATTTAACATTAAATTTCGTTAATAATAACTTACACATGGAGATAATAAACAATGAAATACTTAAGAATGTTAATGTTGCCTTTGGCTTTGATTTTGGTAGTAAGCTGTGAAGATGATGCAGTAGCTGTTGATTGCGGTGCGTTGAGTACTGCATTAACCGATGCGACTACTGCCTGGACTAATTCAATGGATCTAGATGCTGGTACGTTTGGCGCGACAGAATGTGCAGCGATGGTGGCAGCATATAAAGCTGGTCTTGATGGCGGATGTGCCGGTTACGATCAGGCTGGTTTGGATTTGCTAAATACCACAGACAATGGTTGTGGATAGATAGTTACTTCATTTCAAAACCATAATTAGTATAAAAAAAACCACATTCGTGGTTTTTTTGTTTGTGGGATAATTTGTACATTTGACTATATCAAGGAGTCAGAGATGAAGAATAAGACAGTTCCCGCATATTATACTCTATTTAATACCGGGAATGAGTATTTTGATAAAGGTGACTGTGACAAAGCATTAGATAACTTTGAAAGGTCGCTTGAAATCAGTGAGGAAATTGGTGACAAACATCTAATGGCTAGAAATTGTAATCGTATTGGGGCAGTGCATTCTGATAAAGGTGATTATGAGAAAGCAGAAAAATATATAAAAAAATCTTTGAACCTCCATAAAGAACTTGAAGAAGGAGTGCATGCATCATTAACAACCGCTCACCTTTATCTTTGCTACAAAAATCTTAGTAAAGAATATGATAAAAATGAACTAAACAATTTTATCAAAAATTTCAATATCGATGATATTCCTGATAGAGATAATTATATATTATATAAACTTTTAGGAAATAAGTCTTGCTTAAAAGCTGCATACAATCAAGTTCAAGAAAAAGCAGATACAATGGAAAATGAATTAAAAGAAAAATTCTTAAGCTACCCAATCCCTAAACAAATCATTGAAGAATACAAAAAAGTAATGGACTGAAATCCCACATTCGTGAGGTTTTTTGTTTATGGGATGATGTGTAGATTTGGGTAAGGAGTTTGTTATGAAAACACTTACAAATTTATTTATTCGTTCACTTTTTTTGATAGCCGTTACAGTTGCTCAATGGTCATCTGATCCGTCCTTGCCCCAATTAATGGGCACTGGGGTTCAGTCTCAGATAGCAGCTACTTCCGATGGAGGAGTCTACATTGCCTGGCTTACTGATGGGAATTATCATGTTTATATCCAGCGCCTTGATGAGACAGGAGAAGCTCAATTTGATGCTTCAGCATTGTTGGTCAGCGACAATAGTAATTCGTCATGGATTGCTGTTTACCATCTTAATCTAACAGTGGATACTGATGACAATGCCATCATTACGACCGTAGATGAGCGCACAGGGAACTGGGAAGTGTATGCCTGGAAAATTGCTCCCGATGGCACTATGTTGTGGGGAGATGACGGTGTGGCAATCACCACTTCCAGTGAAATTAACATGTCACCTCGATTGACGTTACTGCCGGATAACAGCGTGGTAGTGACGTGCACGCACAACAATAATACAGTCATCTTTCAGCGTATTTCATCTGCTGGTACACTACTCTGGGGTGATGGGCTTCAAATTGAAGATAATAACGCATCCTTGGTCTCACCCCAACCCACCGTCACTGCGGAAGGCAACGTGCTGATCCAGTGGATTCGACAGACGGGATCACCTCCCTATTATAACTCCGAATTGTGCCTGCAGGCATACGACTTTGATGGTAATCAACTGTGGAGTGAGCCAACCGTAGCGGTAGGCCCGGTGGTATTTCCCATGGGGAACTGGTCTCAGCAATCTGTTTCTGAAGCCGGTGGCGGAAGCTTTTCAGCGTGGACACAATTTTCAGGGAATGTGCAGAATGCGGTTTCACAGCAAGTCACAGGTGAAGGTGCAATTGCATGGACAGGCGGAGTAGATCTATCGACAAATTCCAGCAATTTCCGTATGTCCCCCGTGCTTTCTGTAGCCGAAGATACGCAGGAGCTGATGGCGGTCTGGATGGAAGCCAATGGGAGTCAATCCGAGCGTGGAATATTCGCACAAAGGCTGGACAGCAGCGGGAATCAGCTCTGGGGCTCTACTGGTGCCACTGTGGTATCGCTGAACAGTAGTTACGACTATCTTGACCTGTCTGCGGCTAGCTTTGGTGAAGAATTGATCTCAGCTTACATACAGCAAAGTGCCAATATGAGTGGTGATATTTATGCCAACAGGCTGGATGCAGAAGGTAATTTGGTCTGGACCGATGAGACGGTAACGGTGACCAATTCAGGTACGCCCAAATCAGATATGATGATCGGAAAAGGACCGAACTGTCTTTTCATTACCTGGTCAGAGAATGGGTCTGTTTATGCTCACTGCCTACGGGATGACGGAACATTAGGGGTACCGGATCTAAGCGGCGGACCGGGAGATGTTCTTTTGGTCCCCTCCGAATATGCCACGATTCAGGACGCCATTGATATATCAGAAGACAGGGACACGATTATTGTGGCACCGGGCACATACGTAGAAAATATCAATTTTAACGGTAAAAATATTGTGGTTGGTTCCTATTACATGACATATGGTGTAGACTATTTTATTGCACAAACTGTGATTAGTGGTGACAGTAATGGAAGTGTGGTAACCTTTGAAAGTGGGGAAGACTCAACTACTGCACTGATAGGGTTTACTTTTCAGGACATAATTAATGAATCAGAAGATGGACCCCAGACCATCATTACTATCAATGAATCTTCTCCTATGATCGTCAATAATCGATTTAACAATTTCTATTTGTTCCAAGACGTTGAGTCGGCTGTTATTTATTGTGAAAATTCAAATTCATTGATTATGAATAATATATTCACTGATGGCACCATCGGAAATGGCTATGTATTAGCTGGCTATATTTTGAGTAAATACTCAAGTTTAACTATAAGTAATAACCGGATTGAGAATGGATATGTAGGATTTGCAGAGCCTTCTGGTTATATAGTTTCCATCTCTTCAGAAAATATAATTGAATCAAACATAATTATTAATACATCTATGGGCTATTGTACGGTATGCGCCACAATATCTATCCTTGACGGAAGTGATTGTATTATCCGCAATAATTTGATTAGCCAGGCTTATGGCGATGGATATGGAGTGGTAGTGGCGAGTGAGAGTCAGTATGTCTCAAACAATAATACTTTTGTATTCAATAGTTTAGGATATGCAAACTTGGGTAGTGATGGCGTTGTAAGTAATGATATAATTTATGGAACAAGTAATCCTTTTTATATCGATGAAAATTCAAATATTCAAGTTTCTTATTCTGATATAGAAGGAGGGTGGGAAGGTGAAGGAAATATTGATACAATCCCACTCTTCTGCAACCCTGATAGCGGTGACTTTACTTTAGCTGAAAACTCACCTTGCGTAGGCACTGGTGAAAATGGTGCTAATATGGGTGCTTTGGGAGTTGGGTGTGAGGCAACATCGTTATCAACTGATAAAGATGTAATACCGCTACAATATATCTTAAATCAAAACTATCCCAACCCATTCAACCCTGTCACTACTTTACGCTATGAGCTACCTGAAAATGAAAATGTGAATATCACCATCTATGATATGATGGGCAGAGTTGTGAACGATTTGGTCAGCAGTCAGCAAAATGCAGGCTATAAATCAATACAATGGAATGCCACCAACAACACAGGTGAGCCTGTATCAGCGGGATTATACTTTTATACCATACAGGCTGGCGATTTCAGGCAGACCAAGAAGATGGTATTACTAAAATAATTCTACCCTTTCTACAGCATCAAGTCCCACATTCGTGGGGTTTTTTGTTTGTGGGATGATGTGTAGATTTGGGTAATCAATTTAAAGGGGATGTGCTATGACTCCCAATGGACCTGATAGAATCATTCAGGGTATGGGCCCTGATGTAGATGTAAAAGCCATTAAGAAAGAAGCCGAAGAAGCGCTGTTGGCAATATTCAAAAAACATAAACTAAATTGGCACAAAGCCAGGTATATATTAGATAAGGTTGTAGACCTATCAGAGTTAATGTAAAATGAGAAAGAGAAGATACTTAAAAATACAAGATTGTTTTGAGTTTCAATGCCCACAACGTTGGGAGAATTTGGAACCAACAGACCAGCCAGGGGTCAAGCACTGTGATGAGTGTGACCGTAACGTTCATAAGGCCACCAACAAAGCACAATTATTAAAACTCGGAGATGAAGGTAAGTGTGCAGCGTATTTTGCATATGAACAGGCACTTTTAGGCATGATTTTACCTCCATTTTACGAAGAACCTATACTACTAAAAGCAAAACCATAATAATATAACATGTTTGAACAAACCTTTAAAAATATAGACGACATCCTTTATAAAGACGCCGGCGCTGACAGCGAACTGGACAGTATAAGGTTGATTTTAATACTCAAAAACGTACACTAAGAGAAGGCAGCAAGGCATTTATAGAAATCATCAATAGGTCTGATTCAAAATGAAATATAAGCTAATTTCAAAATCTTCATCTGATTTATTAAGATATTTAAAACCATGGCGTTTTAGAGTATTCCGGGCTTCCATATTTTCTGGATTGAATAAGATTTTTGATATAGCCCCTGAAGTTTTAATTGGTGTTGCAGTAGATCTAGTCGTAAAAAGAAATGAAAGTTTTGTTGCATCTCTCGGAATTGAATCGATTAATAATCAAGTGTTATTTTTAGGTGGGATAACCTTTGTTATTTGGGCTCTCGAATCATTATTTGAATATCTTTACTTGATAGAGTGGAGAAGTTTGGCCCAAAAGGTAGAACATAGTCTAAGGGTCTCAGCGTATGACCATGCCCAAAGGCTAGAGCTTAACTGGCATGAAAAACAAACGACTGGAAACATCTCAGCAATTCTTAACGATGATGTAAACCAATTAGAAAGATTTCTTAACAATGGAGTAAACCAAATAATTCAGGTAATTATCTCAACCATAATCATTGGATTCATTTTTTTCTATATCTCACCTTTAATTGCATCAATCGCTATTCTACCGGTTCCTATCATTTTTTTTATGAGTTTGTTCTTTCAAAAAAAACTTTCACCTAGATATAAAAGCATAAGAGAAAAAGTTGGTATTCTGAATTCATCAATAATAAATAACCTTATGGGTATACAAACAATTAAGAGTTTTATGACTTTTGATTTTGAAAAAGGAATAATTAAAGGATTAAGCGATGACTACCAAAAAGAAAATATTAAAGCAATCTCAATAAGTAGTGCTTTCAACCCATTGATCAGAATGGGAGTCCTTGCTGGATTTTTAGGTACGATTCTAATAGGTAGTCATATGGCACTAAATAATACAATAGAGGTAGGGTCTTATAGTGTCCTTGTTTTCTTAACACAAAGATTTTTATGGCCTTTTACAAGTCTTTCTACCTTGATCGATGATTTTGAGAGATCGATGGCGTCAAGCAATAGAATTTTTGATTTGATACAAACAAAAAAGAAAATCATCAACCATCCCAATGCGATTATTATAGATAGCTTAATGAATGATATCACTTTCAATGAAATTTCATTTAACTATGATGGTAAAGAAAATTTATTTAAAAACTTTAACCTCAGAATACCTTTCGGATCATCCGTTGGCATTGTGGGTGATACAGGATCTGGTAAAACAACTATAGCAAAACTTTTATTGAGATTGTATGAGCCTACAGATGGGAGTATTTACATAGGTAAATATAATATAAATGAAATTGATATTAATTCCCTTAGGAAAAAAATTGGAATAGTGAGCCAAGATTCATTCTTATTTAATTCAACTATCAAAAATAATATAAGCTATGGTATTACAAACCCGCTTATAGAAGATATAGAAGATGCTGCTATCCAAAGCCAATCTATTGAGTTTATTGATAAACTTCCTTTCGGTTTTGATACTGCTGTGGGGGAGAGAGGACAAACACTTTCAGGAGGGCAACAGCAAAGAATTGCAATAGCAAGAACTCTAATGCGACAGCCAGATATTATAATCTTTGATGAAGCGACTTCATCAGTAGATAACAAAACTGAGCAATTAATACAACAAGCCTTATTTGATATTCGAAAAGGAAGAACATCAATTATTATTGCTCACAGGCTCTCAACTATAAGAAATTGCAGTAATATTTTTGTTTTAAAGGATGGCGAAATTATAGAAGAAGGTAATCATGATTATCTGGTAAGCTTAAAAAAGAGCTACTATTCTCAATTATGGAATATTCAAACAGGTAAGCAAAAATTAGAAGTAAATGGATCGGGCTCATAACCTGATTGGTTATTTTTTGTTAGTGGAAAGATGGGTAGATTTGAACATATACAGTTAAGGTTTTAATGAAAAAAATACAAACAATTTCTAAATTTTTTCATTTTTAATATATTAATAGTAATTTATTAGATAATTATTAATATTTTTATTAAATAGGTTAAAGTTTTAAATAATTTGTTAGTGTTATTAAGTAAGGATTAAAAAAAATGCCGTTATTTTTAGATATTCACAATTTAGTAGATGACTTACCTCCTATAAAGGATATTTTTGAAATGCATAAAGTAGATTTGATAGAGGCATCAAAAATAAATGCAGACGTTCCAAAATACTATATTAACTACGAATCAAACATTGCATTTTGTGTTATAGAGGCAAAATCAAAAGAAGATGCTGAAAAAGTTCATAATAAAACTTTGGCTCCCGATAAGATTATTGAAGTTGACCCGATGATGCTAGATATGTTTCTTGGAGCAGGTAGTGTCAATGAATACGATGCTGCTACCGTTCAGTCTAAAGATGGGGAGTCCCAATTGGATCCAGGGCATAGGATAATTTTATTTACTGATTTAGTAGGCTCAACTGAAATGACCCATAGGTTGGGAGATGAAGATGCTATGACACTTCTTAGAAAACACAATTCAATAATTAGAAATAGTCTAAAGATAAATGACGGTAGGGAGATCAAACACACTGGTGATGGCATCATGGCATCCTTTTTCATTGCGGACAAGGCTCTTGAGTTTTCCAATAGGGTCCAAGAAGATTTTTTTCAATTTAACAAGAAAAATGATTTCCAGGATGACTTAAAGATTAAAATTGGATTGCACTCGGGATTCCCTGTAGAGGAAAATAATGACTTATTTGGTACATCTGTTCAAGTTGCAGCAAGAGTGTGTGATCATGCTGGTGCGAATCAAATTTTGTTAACTCATGATGCAAAAGAGAAATGTAAAAACCACAATTTTGAGCTTCAACATTTAGAAAGCGCTAGGTTTAAAGGTGTTAGTGATGAGGTCAGTCTCTACGAGTTTATCACTAAATTTTAATTTTGATAGAGGTTATTAACACCCTACACTCGTGAGGTTTTTTGTTTGTGGGATTTGTGAGTCTAACTGAGGTATTAATTACTGAAACAATTTACACAAAAGGGTTATATGAAAAATAATAAAGTATGCATTGTAACAGGGGCATCTCGCGGACTTGGGCGTGGAATTTCCCTGGTACTTGCGCAAGAAGAAGGCTGCACGGTGTACGCGACCGCACGGAATGAAGATGCACTGAAGGCTCTTGCAAAAGAGGCGGCTGTCGGAACCAAAGGTGGTGTTGTGAAGGTTTGCACGCTGGATCAAAGTGATGACGCCGCGGTGCAAGATTTTGTGGAGCAGGTGAAGTCGGAAGAGAATCAGGTAGACCTATTGGTGAACAGTGCGTTTTCTGGACTGATTGCCATAGCTCCTCACTTTGGCAAGCCTTTCTGGGAAAGGCCACTCTCTGTTTTTGATGCTTCGCTCAATATTGGCCTCCGCAGTGCCTATGTTATGAGCGCCCTTGTCGCTCCGCTGATGGTCAAGAACAAAGCCGGGCTGATGGTACAGGTTTCTAGTTTTGGGGGAGTTAAATATGTTTTCGACGTTGGGTATGGTGTTGGAAAGGCCGGACTCGACCGCCTTACGACTGACATGGCGGCAGAACTGAAACCGTACAATGTGCATGCTGTGACGTTATACCCCGGAGCCGGTGTCACGGAGGTTACAGCTTTCCCTGGCGGAGAGACTCCTGTGTTTACGGGCCGGGCTGTCGCGGCGCTCCTCAACAAAGCCACAAACGAGGATCATGCGCGAATGAGCGGGAAGGTCGTCCAGACAGCAGAACTCGCTGTCGACTATGGGTTCACCGATGTGAACGGTGGGATGCCAGAAGGTGATTTTTCGGGCGTTGAGGCTGCTAAACTTCAGCGAGAAATAATGTCCAAGCCTTTGATTCAGTACGACATGGATGCAGAACTGCCAGACCCATCCGAAACGAACAACTCCGGTATAGCTGGATTGTTTGCAGGCGCCCAAAACTATAGTGAAAAATGATTAGAGCGATGGACCAATATATGATTCAGGCTGGTGAGTTCAGGCAAGTAAGGAAAATGGTATTGCTGAAATAATGAAGCAATTATTGATATTTATTTTCATGGGAACGTTCGTGATTTCATCATCCTTAAACGAAGATGAAATATCGTTATTTATTGAATCTCGTTATGCAGGAGATGATTCAACTGTTTATTCTATGATTTCTGAAGATTATAAATATTATCATACGCCCTATATTGGATTGGGGATTTTCACAGAATACGTTGATGGGAGTTTGCTCGTAACCGGAATTGTAGATGACTCGCTTCAAACGATGCTCTCAGTAGGTGACCGAATCAGCGAAATAAATGGAAAAGTTGTTTCTATCGAATCACCAACTATTACTGGAAAGGAGAAAGATGTACAAAGCCTAATTGTGACTCGGGATGGAGATTCCACTTTTACCGAATTAAACATTCCATTAATTCAAGTTCAGTACTATCAAAATGATTCTCTTTTTCTTTTTGATATGAAAACTTATGCAGATCAGTGGAGCGAATTCCATGTCGATATTCTTGATATAGTATTTGAAAAAGAGAAGGCATCAGTCTATTATCATTGGGAAGGGTCCAAAACTGAAAATGGACAGGTATTCCATTTTTACGCAATGGAAATGATTCATATTAATAAAAAGACGGACCTAATTTATAAAGTTGAAGGACTTTGGTCAGAGAAGCAATTTAGAGACCAATTTAAATAACCGATTTAATCTCTTTAATCATTTCCGAATGAATTTTCGGATTCGCCACCAATATATTATTATCATAGATAGAATAATCTGATTCATTCATATGAGTTACGATACACCCCGATTCAGTTGCAATTAAAATTCCTGCTGCTGTATCCCATGGCTTTATGTCAAGCTCCCAAAATCCGTCCACTTTACCAGATGCAACATGACACAAATCAACTGCAGCGGCTCCCAATCGACGAACACCTTGAGTCTTATCCGTAAAGTGTTGAAATAGACGCATATTTCTCTCCCAACGTTCACCATGCTCATATCCAAACCCTGTCACCAAAAGGCTTTTTTCAAGAGAATTTGTTAATGAGCATGAAATGGGTTGACCTTCACACCAAGCGCCTTCATCTTTAATGGCGGTATAAAGTTTGGTATTTGGCATTTCCAACACAACTGCTATCAAGGGTTTGTTTTGAAAAAACAATCCAATAGAAACGGCAAAGCAAGGATAACCATGAACGAAATTTGTTGTCCCATCTAAAGGATCAATGATCCAGAGAAAGTCAGATTGGGATGATTCTTGCTCAGATTCTTCTGCTAATAAACCGTGATCTGGATAGGATGCACGAATAATAGCTTTAATCATTTTTTCAGAAAGATAATCTGTTTCTGTAACTAGATCTGCTTTTCCTTTATATTTAGCTATTCTGGGTTTATCCAGTGCAGCCATAATGATCCGTGAGGCTGCTAGAGCGGCCTCAACTGCAACATTTAAGTAATCTTCATTTTTGATATGGGGCATGCTCCTGAGAGAAATAGTCTTTTGTCATGCCTTTTAATGCACCGGTCAAGAGAACAATTGAAATTAAATTTGGAAAAGTCATGATGCCTAACGCAGCATCACCAAATGCCCAAATGGTTTCCAGCTCTGCAATTCCGCCAATAAAAACAAATGCAACATAAACCCATAAATATGGCATAATTGCTTTTTCACCGAAAAGGTAAACTGCAGATCTGTTTCCATAAAATGACCAAGCGATTGCAGTAGATACCGCAAACAGTAGAACGGAAATTGTGACAATTTTATCACCATAGTCAAAAAGAAAACTCAAGCCTTCTTTAAATGCAAAGGAGGTAAGTAAGCTACTATTTAAAAGTTCTCGTCCTTGGAATATTCCCAACTCCAGAGCTTGTCGAGCTTCTTCAGCAGATGTGGCAGTAATGTTTACAAAAAATTGGGTGTGTTTCCACGCGCCAGTTGAAACAATTACTAATGCCGTCATTGTACAAATAATAAGGGTATCAATAAAAGGTCCCAACATAGCAACTGCACCTTCACGAACTGGATGATTTGTTTTTGCAGTTGAATGAGCAATTGCAGCCGATCCTTGACCCGCTTCATTGGAATATAATCCGCGCTTAATTCCCCATAACATGGTCATAAGAATTCCACCGCCCGTCCCTGCAACCGCAGCAGGTGGATTAAATGCCATTGTAAAAATCAATGAAAAACTTTCAGTTATTTTATCAATATTTGCAATAATAATAAGAGATGCGGCTGTTACGTAAACCAATGCCATAATAGGCGCTAAATATCCAGTAACATTTCCAATTCGATTAATCCCGCCAATAATAACCATGCCCACAACACCAGCCATTACAATGCCATTTATAAATTGTAGGATTGAAACATGAAATCCTGACCAAATTTCATGCTTAAGTGTTAAATAATGCGTATTTCCAATAACGCCAGAAACTTCAGAATATATTTGATCTGAAACTGTGAAGGATTGGATTGCATTTCCAGTAGCAAAAGAACAGATTACAGCAAATGCAGCAAATGCCACTGCCATCCATCGCCAATTCTTCCCCAAAGCATTATCAATAGTATACATAGGACCGCCTGCCGTTTTACCTAATGCATCCATTTCTCGGTACTTTAAGGAAAGGGTACATTCAGCGTATTTCAAAGTCGTACCAAAGAATGCAGTAACCCACATCCAAAAAATAGCACCTGGGCCTCCATAATAAATGGCAGTAGCAACGCCTGCAATATTTCCAATTCCAACGGTAGCCGAAAGAGCCGTAGTCAGTGCTCTAAAATGGTTCAAGTCGCCCTCGTCTTCAGGATTGTCGTAAAGCCCCCGGGTAACATTAATACCATGTTTTAAATATCGAAGTTGTGGAAAACCAAGCCGAATAGTGACATATATCCCCGTTCCAACTAATGCCAAAACCATGAGAGGTACAGCACGCTGACTTGGAAAGGACCACACTGAATCAAAAAAGTGAAGCCCAAATGCGTACATAATAAAAATAATTATTCCGAAGGCAATTAAGCCTGCTTTTTGTCTGTCCATGAATTCTCCGTTGAAGTCAAAAATATTGTGGGGAGTTTAGAGAAAAGTAGGTTTAACAACAAATCGTTATTCTTCCTAATTCAGGATTGTGTACATTATAGGATATGGAAGAGCGATCAAAAAAAACAATCAGAGATAGTTTTTACTTTTTTTCTGCAATTTTTCTAACATTGGGTATTTTTATTGGGATTGAGTTACCAGTTTTTTGGATTCCATTAATAATAACTTTACTTGTATCTATTTTTCTATTTTTCCAGAAATCTGATACTTTTTTTCTTAGTTTAATATCAATACTCATATTTTCCAGTGGTTGGATTATCTCATCAATTAGACTTAATGAGATCAATCAAAATTTAGAAATAATTGATTCACTCCATGAAGAAACTATTACATTTTCTGGAATTATTCAGTCCACAAAAGAAACTGAACATGGTTGGCGATCAGATTGTAAAATTTTACGATTATCTGAATATAAATTCACACGTGATTTTAATTTGTCAGTTTATGGTAAAGGGAAAATCCCAAGTGAAGGTGATACAATTTCATCCAAAGGCGAAATCAAAAAATTAACAGGGAAAAGGAATCCCGGAGATTTTGATTTCCGTTCTCATTTTAGTCGCCAAGGAAATTATGGGCGACTATTTATTGATAAAAAATATGAGAGCCAATTTCATTTTGGCAAATTGCCATTCTTAAAAAAATGGATTCGATTATCTCAAAACTTTGTTCGGAATACACTGAATAAATCAACAGATTCAAAAACATCAGGTTTACTAACAGCACTTCTTTTAGGCGACAAATCCACGATTGACGAAAATATGAAAGAAGATTTTGCAAATACGGGCGTGATTCATGTTTTGGCCGTATCTGGATTACATGTTGGATATATTCTCATTATTTTGACTATTTTCGCCTCCGTAATTCGAATACCTTGGGGTTGGAATAGGCTCGTCATAATAATCGGACTTATTGCATTTTGTGCTCTCACGGGTGGGAAACCCAGTGTTATTCGCGCATCCACCATGGCAGGGTTATATGTGATTACTCCTGTTTTAAACCGACCTGGGAACATTTGGAATATTATCGGATTTTCAGCATGTTTGTTGTTAGCATTCGACCCACTCTACATTATGGGGCTAGGATTTATTTTGAGTTATTCCGCCGTGGTTTCCATTATTTATTTTTATGGGCTTTTTGAAAAACTTTTACCCAAAAAATTGAAGCCATCAACAATCGAGAATTGGTTCTTGAAAAATGTTTGGTCATTATTTTTGGTTTCTTTAAGTGCTCAAATAGGAACATTACCCATAACAGCTGCTTATTTTCACAAAGTTCCCATAATTTCTCTCGTTGCAAATGTAATGATTGTTCCGATTGTTGGAATCATTGTTGTGCTTGGGTTTATGATTCTAGGACTTTCATTTTCGCCAATTTTATCTGAACTAGTGGGTAATGCGGCCTGGTTATTTCAAACAATTATTTCATGGCTTGCTCACTATTTTTCATCTTTTTCATTTTCGACCTTTCCTATTTCACAGATTGGAATCCTAGATGTAGTTCTTTATGGATTATTTATTTTGGGACTATTTTGGATCTTTCAATTGAAATATAGAAGTAAAGGTATTATTACCTTTTTACTTATTACTAATTTGGTAATTTGGGGGAACATCCGAAAACCTGAGACAACTATATTATTTATGGATGTTGGTCAGGGAGATGCTGCTTTAATTATTTTCTCCAATGAACAAACAATGTTGATTGATGCTGGAAACAGAAACAGGAGGGAAGACTGGGGAGAACGAGTTGTCATTCCAGTTTTAAATCATTTTGGAATATCTAAATTAAATTGGACAGTTATGAGTCATCCTCATGCGGATCATATTGGTGGATTGGTTTCGTTGGTTGAATCTATTCCAACAGATACATTATTAGATACATATTCCGGATATGGATCCTGGACTTATAATCATTTAATTGAGAGATATTCTGATTTAGGAACGGTGATAAAAAATCCAAAAGCTGGCGAAACCTTAAATATCAGCCCGATGGAATCCATACAATATTTTGCGCCAGACTCTATTTTTTCTGTTAATCAGCACAATGTAAACAATGCCAGTATTGTTTTTAAATTAAATATTGGGACAAAATCATTTTTGTTTACAGGAGATTTAGAACATGAGGGAGATGACGCACTTGCCAAGTTTGGAGATAATTTAAAAGTGGATATATTAAAAGTAGGACATCATGGGTCTATCACGAGTACCACCGAAAAAGTATTATCAATAATCGAGCCAGAATTAGCTGTGGTTTCCGTCGGGGACGGTAATAAATTTTCACATCCATCCCCCATAGTTATGGACAGATTAATAGACCACAAAATACAAATTCATCGGACAGATTTCTCTGGTGCATTATGGATTCAAAGTGATGGAAAATCATACTGGAAAAAAGAATGGAAATAATAGCAGGTGTAGATGAAGTTGGTCGTGGTCCTTTAGCAGGTCCTGTGGTGGCGGCTGCCGTTATTTTACCAGATAATCACACCATAGTAGGCCTTCGAGATTCTAAAAAACTTTCTAAAATTAAAAGAGAAAAGCTTTTTCCAATCATCCAAGATCAAGCGTTAGGCATTGGAATTGGTGAAGTAGATGTAAAAACCATTGATAAAATTAATATTCGAGAAGCGACATTTAAGGCAATGCAAATCGCTTTAGGCAAACTCCCCATTCGCCCTACAAAAGCTCTTATTGATGGACACCCATTAAAAAGTCAAATTATTCCAAATGAAGGAATAATAGGAGGAGACGACTTAGTGGACTCAATTAAAGCTGCATCCATTATTGCAAAAGTAACTCGAGATAATATGATGGATGAATATGGCAATATTTTTCCAGAATATGGATTTGAAAAACATAAAGGATATGGAACAGAATTTCATATGAATGCATTAAAGCAATATCGGTCAACCCCAATCCATCGTCGGTCTTTTAATCCAGTTAATAAACATATGCCAACCTTTAATTGGCTGTCTGAACAAAAAAGAATCGGTTGGATGGGAGAAAAACTCGCAGCGTTATATTTAAAATCAAAAGGGCTAACAATTCTTGAAATGAATCGGAGTTGTCTTCCTTACGGTGAAATTGATATTATTGCAAAAAATAAAAATGAATTGGTTTTTGTTGAAGTGAAAACAGCCTACAAATCAAATCCGGATTCTCTTGATGAAAAAGTAGATAATATTAAACTGACCAAGATGGGGCATGCGATCCAGCATTACCAAAATCAAGTGGAACAAATTGAAGACTTTCGAATTGATTGTATATCAGTCATTCTGCAAAAAAATAAACCATTTTTTAAACATTTTGAAGGGATTTTACTAGATTGATTCACTAATTTCCCCGGCGAAAAAACCTATATGACTAAACAAAATATAATATCTGAGACTAAGGCGATTGTTTTTATCGTCCTAACCGTATTACTTGTAAAAGTAACTGTGGTGGAAGCCTATATTGTTCCAACTGGCAGCATGGAAAATACAATCATGACAGGTGACTTTCTCATTGGGACTCGATTTGTTTATGGAATGAGAACACCAGACTGGATTGGAGTTCCTTATACAGACATTGGCTTTTTTATTCCCTATATAAAATTCCCCGAATTTAAAAAACCTAAAACGGGCGATGTCCTAATTTTTAAATATCCACATGACAAATATGTTAAATATGTAAAACGATGTGTGGCTGGGCCGGGAGATACTCTACAGATAGAGCAAAAAAAGTTATTTGTGAATGGAAAAGAAATCCCAATGTGGACACATGGAAAATATTTAACAGCGCCAATGCAAACGCAATATAAGCAACCAGATATTTTCCTTTCATCTGAAACCAATATCAATCGCGATAATCTTGGTCCGATTTATATCCCCAAAACGGGTGATATATTTCCCATAAATTCCGAAACAAACTGGCGCTACCTTTTACCCATGATTCTTATGGAAGGTCATACAGCACGATTGGATAATCATGAAGTTAATTATGAATTCACGCTTCAAGATCCAAATGAACTATATAGACGAAAAGGTAAAACTGAAGTGTATGATGATTATTTTCCAAAAGGTGAATACTTAAATCCCTGGAGCAAAGCAATAAAAGATGATCATTTCCAATTTCTAATAATAGATGGCAAACCTATTAGTGAATGGTCTCAATACGAAATAACTCAAAATTACTTTTGGGCTATGGGTGACAATCGAGATGATAGCTTGGATTCTCGATATTGGGGATTCGTTCCAGAAAACAACATTTTAGGTGAAGCCTTATTCACCTATTTCTCATTGAATTTAGACACTTGGACTCCTAGATGGGATCGAATTGGAACTATGATTCGGTAAATCGTATTGCGTTTATTTCTTTTATTATTCCTTTCATTATCGTCAATTAAATTTTCTTTCTGTCCATCTTATCCTAGGATGGTTATACATTTTTCCTACGACAAACCACGAAATGAAGCCATTAACGAAATTCACCAATTTTTAAAAAATGAAGGATTTTCAGTATTAGAGTTTGCGCCAAAAGATGGATTCATTTTCACAGATTATAAATTATATGATTGGGGAGAAGGTCAAAGACTTATTTCAATATCAGTTTCAATACACGATAAAATGACAATCACAGGCAAAGGCAGAATGGATATTCCCATCTCTGGTTTAGGCGAAACTGAAGATTTATTGAAAATAAAAACATTTGATAAACTGCCCTATAATATTCAGAAAAGGACTTTTCTATCTTTAATTACTCCCTTGGATAGTTTAGGGTATAAAAAATTGGATCATTGGCCTTGAACTTCTTGGTTGCTACGAACCTTTTCTTGTATCAAATTACTGAACTAAATTTTATCGTTTCAGGAATAACTTGTTGAGGATTATGAGTATCGAATTTGAAAGCCAAGATGGTCGAGTAAATTATCTAAATGAAAAATTAGATAATTTATTGACCGGTATAAATGAAAGTTATGGGCAGGACTTGCTCAATGAACTCGTTATTCGTCTGCAAAGAACTATCCTTGATTTCAATGAAGAAATTGAAAGTATTATGGGCGAATTAAAACTTAGTTCCAACCGTCGTAATCAAATCATTCATGAATTGATGGTTGCGAATGAGCCTGTTACACAAAAAAATAATAACGAAGAAAATGATGATACTGAATCCGATTCACCTGAAATGAGTGAATGGGAAAAACGCCTAGAAGGCAAGTAAACGTAGAGGATTGAATGAACGCCAAGGATAAATTTGTATTTGGACTACTCGCTGCACTGATTGTCGGTGCTTTTTATTTCCAGTTTTTAACGGATGAGTTAAATATAAGGATGGATGAACTAAATCTCGCAGATGCCGAACATGTTGATATTGTTCTGAATGAGTTCTCAGACAGTCTTCGTGTTTATAATTTGAGATTCATCGGAAGAGGGAAGCATCTTAGAAAAGCTCAAAAAGATATTGTTGCAAATACTGACTTAATTGAAAAGAACACTGATTCATTAGCATCCATGATTGATGAAGTCAGTTTTAGACTCGATAACTTTAGCAGAGAAACAAAAAAGAATTTTCGAAATGTTAACAACGATATTGATGATTTAGCAACCGACATTAAAGGGACCCTCCGAAAACTAAAACAAGGCATTTCTGATTTAGAACAAGCAACGTCTAGATTAGAAAAAGGACTAAAAGAAATTGAAGATCTTGCCTTAATTCAGAAAGAAAAAGCAGAAGCTGCTGAAGAACAAAATTAGCTTTACTATATAAGAACACCCTCCTAAGTAAAAGGGGGCAGAATTATCGGTCTCCTTTTACTATATAAACTTACTCAATAGTTTATTTCTTCTTAATTTTTGTTATGACTTTTCGTGACAAATTCTCCCAATCCAGTAGCAGACAATCAGCATGAACTTCCAATCCATCAAATTATTGCCAATTATTTTAGGGATAATTCTCATTGCTTCATCAATACTACTAAAAGAGTC
>Ga0209047_1001311_pt1 | contig 18379 bp, 15 predicted proteins | sample SaaInlV_165m_DNA_3_FD_184681 | JGI IMG/M metagenome (GOLD analysis project Ga0209047, IMG submission 184681) | Marine microbial communities from expanding oxygen minimum zones in the Saanich Inlet - Saanich Inlet SI037_S3LV_120m_DNA (SPAdes)... | ecosystem: Environmental > Aquatic > Marine >...
CTCGACCATCATCCGATTCCCGCAGTTCACAGTTTTCCCTCGCCGACCTGGCACCCTGGCTCCCGGTGATGGTGCTACTGGTCTCACTGGCCGGATCTCTCCAGGCGCAGGTTCCCTGCCCCGTCAATGATCCCCCCTTCGGAACCTGCTTCGTGCAGAACACCAGTTATCCAGGAGACTACCCCTGGGCAACCACGGTGATCGACGGAGAGTCGAGTCTCGTCGTCGCCGATGCCTTCAGTGGTTTCTTCTACAAGTACCAGGTCAACTCACTGAGTTCGACTCCATCACAGTACCTGAGTCCCATCGGTCCTGCGGCCTACCTGGGAGTCAGCTGGAATAGCGACGAAGACCTTCTCTACTGGCTAGTCGAGGACCAGGGACAAAACTGGCTAGTGTCTTCCAGTTCAGCCGGAATCTTGATTTCTCAGACCCCCATCGAATTGCCCGCTGGCATCACTGAAGTGACCGGGCTGGCATGGCACGCCGGGACCGGAAACTACTGGACCAATGCCTATGACGATGATCTCTACCTTGAGTTTCTCAGCGACGGCACCTTTTCAGGGAACTCCTTTCAGAATCCCGAAGTGATCACCGCAACGGCAGAGGTCTTCGGTCTCGGGCTGACGATCACACTCGATCCCCTGACCGGCGAATACCTGTTCGACCTTCCCGTGGGAGCCCCTTCCGACCAGCGTTCCTCTCAGGTGAAGCGGGTCGATGATACAGGCGAAGAACAGGGTCTCTTCTACCCCCTCGCCAGTATCAATGCCCTCTCTGGCTGGGTCACCGGAATCGCCTGGACCGAGACCGGATCCTGGGGTGGCCCCAGTGAATTCGTGATCGATCTCACTAACAATTCGATCGTCGAGGTTCCGGTACCCAATCCCAATGCTCCTTCGGTCACCGTCTTCACCTGTGCTGCCGACGGCGACAACAATGTGACCCTCGAGTGGGTCAACCCCATCACATACTCGAGCATCCTGTTGCTGCGTGACGGTGTTGCGATTGCAGATCTTCCCGGTACCGATTCGACTTACACCGATACCGATCTCGATTCAGGAACCTACTCGTACTCACTCCAGCCTGTACCGGCGAGTGGTGCCACTCTTCCGGCGGCGGTCTGTGATGTCGTGGTCGGATTTGGTCGCCTTCTGGGGCAGGTGGCCTTCGGCGGATCACAGTCGGGCCCCACCACTGTCATCGAGAGCACCAACCAGTTGGTGGTCGCCGATGCATCCGGGCTCACAGCCTGGCTTTACTCCAAAGACCTGACTCCTGTTTCGAGCATCGCAGGCCCCTTCACGTCGACGGTCAATTTGTCGGGCCTGGCATGGAACGCCTCCGATGACACCCTCGCCTGGATGACCGAAGCTGGGGAGTTGATTCACACCGACCTGCAAGGCTCCATCATCTCGAGTACCACTCTTCAGTCCCCGACTCCACTGGGTCTGATCGGTGAGATCACCTGGTCCACTCACGATCAACAGTTCCTCGGAATCGATCGTTCGGTTGCCTCCTTCTTCGCCTTCGATGCGGATGGAACCACCGATGGCATGTGGATGTCGGTCCCCCCGACTCCCACCGGAGCGGCCGTATTCCTCGCCGGAATCACTTCCCGCGATACCGCCAACAACAGCGTCTGTGATTTCGCGGTGGGCTCCCTGAACGACGCCGGAATCAGCCGGATCGAGCGTGCGGTCGACGGTGTCACCAGCGGAATTGGATTCGATATCGCTCCTTCGGTGAACACTGGAGAAGTGGTCGGAATCTCCTCGACGGAAACCGGACCCTTTGGCACTCCCGTCAGTTACTTGATCGGTGGAGACAACGGTGTCATCTACATGTTCTCGGGAGACCTTTCAGGAACTGGATCCGAATTTGTTCGCGGCGAGTTGAACATGGACGGCACCCGCAATCTGGTCGATGTCACCGTATTGCTGCTGGATCTGTTCGGTCAGGGTCAGACTCCTTCCACCTGCATCGACGCTTCCGACATCAACGACGACGGACTGGTCAACATCGCCGATGCCATCTCGCTGCTGGAGTACCTGTTCGAAGGTGGATCGGTTCCGCCAGCTCCCAGCAGTAGCTGTGGACCAGACGACTCCATCGACAACCTCACCTGTCAAGAATTCGACGGCTGCTAGCACCACACCAGGTTCACCCGAACCACCGGCTGGCTCCGCCAAAAAGAAGACCCCCGCCGTCAACGACGGCGGGGTTTTTTTTCATCTCGACAAGTTCGCCCGGGCCTGCAACGTGCCAAATCATGGGGACAGTGCTTCCGCCAGGATTGGAAGCGACACATCCAGTCGGTAATCCACAGCAGAGTGGTCGTCATCGAACTCCTGATGCAGATGCGGAACACCGAATTGCTCGAGTTTCTTTGCCAGCATTCTCGCTCCATGGTGAAGACGGTACTGGTCCCTAGAGCCGCAATCGATGAAGAGGCACTTCAGTGATTTCAGAGCGGTGTGATGTCGATCGACCATCTGAACCGGGTCGTGTTCCAACCACCGCTGCCACCTCTCATCGATGATTTCACCGGTTTCCAGATCAAAGGGCAGGTGGTATTCCCCCGGTCGCTGCAGATCCGGGTCATAGGAAGCGGCCATCGCGAGAATCATCAGTGTCATCACATCATCGTGACGCGGCTTGACCTTCTTGCGAAACTTCTCGAGGAAGGCGGCCTTTCCACCGCACCTTCGCAGCACATCGATCGCCAGTGGGAAATCGGGTAGATAGCCGTAGGGGAAGTACATGTCGCCGCTGTGACAGGCGATCGCCCCCCATGTATCGGAGTGAAGCATGCCGTGGACCAGTGCTCCGTAGCCACCGGAGGATTTTCCGAACACTCCGCGGTGATCTCGCTGGGCAAGCGTTCGCCAGCGATCATCGATGAAGGGCACCAGCTCTTCGACCAGGTAACTGGCCCAGGGCCCCACCGCCGGAGAATCGATGTACTGATTTCCTCCCAGCGAGGTGAAGCCATCCGGCATCGCCACGATGCACGGCTTCATCTGCCCGGTTCCGACCAGCCGATCGAGTCTCTCCGGCAGGTTCTCGGTGAAGGCAGACCAGGCCAGATGTTTGATTCCGCTGCCGGTAAATCCGGCCAGATCGACCAGCAGTGGATACCGTTCCGAGCCCTCCTCCAAGTAGCCTGGAGGGGTCCAGATGGCGATATTTCGCAGCGGAGGATCCCCCAGGGGGTTTCCTTCCAGCTGCTTCGACCGCTGCTCGACCACCTCCACCTGGCCCGTCTCTCCCTGATATCTTCTCAACTGGTCACTCCGTTTCCCACGGGTCTCGGTGATTCCTCCCGGCACAGCGGTTAGAATCCACCTCCAGACTGTACAGAGCAACTGCCGATTCGGCCCCAAGAAGGGAAAAACATCGATGGAGAAGACTGCGTTCCCCCGGCAATTCCTCAACGAGGAATTTTCAGCCGACAGCCTCGAAGCGATCGAGGCGATTTACACCGATCTACTGACCCGAGAGATCGACAATCCAGATTCGCTGCTGGCATGGTGCTCCGAATGGAGCGAGATCGATTCGGTTCTGGCCGAGGAAGGTGCCCGCCGTTTCGTCCAGCACACCTGCTTCACCAAAGACGAAGAGATCGATGCCCGATACAAGGAATGGATCGAGAAGATCAGACCAGGTCTCAAGAAGATCATGTTTGACATGGATCGCAAATTCATTGCGTCCCCCGCCCTCGATTCACTGCCCACCGAGAAGTTCGGCAGTTGGATCAAGTCGGTGAGAAACAGCGTCGAACTGTTCCGTGAAGATAATATTCCCCTGCAAACCGAGGAATCGAAACTCGACGCCGAGTACGACAAGGTCGTCGGAGCGATGACTGTCGAGTTCGATGGGGAAACCAGAACCATTCCCTACATGGGAAGGATCCTCCAGGAGACCGATCGAAATCGACGAGAATCGGCATTCAACGCCATCTGGGATCGCTTCGGCCAGGACAACGACAAGATCCAGGACATCTTTGATCGACAACTTCAATTACGACATCAGATGGCACTCAACACCGGCCTCGACAACTACAGGACCTTGCGCTTTCGCCAGCTGGAGCGATTCGATTACGGCCCCGAGCAGTGCATGCAATTTCACGACTCCATCGAGAAGGTGATCTTGCCGCTGGTCAAAGAGCGTGCGGCCAAACGACGCGAATCCCTCGGAGTCGAGAAACTCCGCCCGTGGGATTCCTCGGTCGATCCGAAGGGTCGTTCCCCACTTCGCCCACTGGAAGGCGGAACCTCACTGGTCGACGGCTGCAGCCAGATCTTCGGACAGGTTCATCCAGACCTGGCGAAGATGTTCTCACTGTTGATCGACGGTGACCTTCTCGATCTCGATTCACGCAAGAACAAGGCTCCCGGTGGCTACCAGTACAACTTCGAAGAGATCCGCGTCCCCTTCATCTTCATGAATGCTGCGGGAAAGCAGGGAGATGTCGAGACCCTCTTGCACGAGGGCGGCCATGCATTCCACAGCATCGAGTCTCGCCATCACGATTTGATCGCCAACCGCGGTGCTCCCATCGAGTTCTGTGAAGTCGCCTCGATGGCGATGGAACTACTCGGCGCACCTCATCTCGATGTCTTCTACAAGGACCCGGCGCAGGTCACTCGAGCTCGGATCGAGCACCTCGAGGGAGTCATCAGTCTGTTCCCATGGGTCGCCATGATCGATTCCTTCCAGCACTGGCTCTACACCAATCCAGGACACTCGCGCGATCAACGCACCACGAACTGGCTCGCCATCATGGATCGCTTCGGCACAAATGAGATGGACTGGAGTGGGCTGGAACAGATTCGCTCCAGCCGCTGGATGCGTCAGTCGCACCTGTTCGGAGTTCCCTTCTACTACATCGAGTACGCCATCGCCCAGTTGGGCGCACTGCAGGTCTGGAGAAATCACCGCAAGGATCCCGAAGGTGCCATCCAGAATTACCGAGCGGGACTGTCCCTCGGCAATACCCGTTCCCTTCCTCAGTTGTACGAAGGTGCCGGAATCCGATTCGACTTTTCTCAGGAGATGCTGGAAGATCTGATCGGAATGGTCAGAGAAGAGATCGACTCACTCGAGAGTTCTCTTGCTAAATCCTCTGGTTAACACAAACAGGTGTTCTCGAACCGATAAGATAAGGAGTTCTTCATGAAAACGATGATCATGGCCTGCTCGGGCCTCTCGATCCTGATCCTCTGTGCCTTCACCGCTATCGATGGAAGTGCCACCGCGATCGCCGCGGACGACCCAGCCATCACCGCAGTGAATCAGTACATCACCAAGCAAACAGAATCGGCAAAGATCCAGAAAGACATCGCCAGCTGGAAAACCCGGCTCCCGAAATTCCCTGCACTGGAATACACCAAGGGAACCACCTATGTCTGGAAACTGGAGACCTCTGCGGGAGAGATGGAACTGGAGTTCCTGCCACAGACAGCCCCCAACCATGTCTCCAACTTCATCTACCTCACGCAGTTGGGATTCTTCAACGGTCTCAATTTCCACCGGGTAATCCCCGGCTTCATGGCCCAGGGAGGCTGCCCCTTGGGCAGAGGCAATGGCGGTCCCGGGTACAAGTTTGCCGGAGAATACGACTCCTCGGTCAAGCACAACCGTGGCGGTCTGCTGTCGATGGCCAACGCCGGTCAAGGGACCGATGGTTCGCAGTTCTTCATCACCTTCAAAGAGACACCCTGGCTCGACGGAAAGCACACCATCTTCGGCAAGCTTCGCTCGGGAGAATCGGTGCTCAAGCAGATTGAAGCTCTTGGAACACGAAGCAGTAAACCTTCGAAAGAGTTGACGATCGAGAAGGCTACCATCGTGGTCGAGTCGAAGAGCAAGGTCGAAGAAGAGAAGAAGGAACCGGAACCGAAGAAAGCACCGGCGAAGAAGCCACAATCCAAAAAGGAGTCACGTTGAGTAACAGCACCATCGATGCGATGAGAGAAGCGGTTTCTGCGTTGAAGGACGCAGGCGAGATCGACACCTCATCGAAGAACTGGAAGACCTCACTGCCACGCTTCCCGGAGACTGCAGTCTCTGCGGAGGATCAGATCTTCTGGATGATCGAGACCAACCATGGAACCATCAAGGTTCGCCTGATGCCGGATGTCGCTCCCGATCATGTGCGCAATACGATGTACCTGACCGAGGTGGGCTTCTACAACGACCTCACCTTCCATCGCGTCATCACCGGGTTCATGGCCCAGGGTGGCTGCCCCGATGGCACCGGCATGGGAGGTCCTGGATATCGATTCCAGGGCGAGTTCTCGCCGTCGGCTCGACACGACCGTCGCGGTCTGCTGTCGATGGCCAACGCCGGCCCCAACACCGACGGAAGCCAGTTTTTCCTCACCTTCACTGCCACTCCACACCTCGATGACAACCACACCATCTACGGTGAAGTGATCGAGGGTCAGCCAGTAGTGGAAGCGTTGGAGCAGCGCGGTTCCGGCGGAGGTGAACCAGCCGAGCCGTTGTTGATGATCCAGTCGACCATCACTGCCGAGTAATCCTGTCACATCGTTGAGCCTCCGGAACCGGTCAGTTCCAGTCCGGTTCCGGAGGCATCATCGACCAGAGGAGCGCCTCCCCGCCCATTTCTCTCAACGCAGTAGCCCACATCTGATCCGCCGGAGTTTCCAGTAACTGGATCGGGTTCCCCCTCGAGATCACCCACGATTGCTCGACCACCTCTTGCTGCAACTGCCCCTGTCCCCAGCCGGTGTAGCCGAGGAAAAATCGATAGTTCTGTAACGCATCTTTTCCATCCCTGATCTTGCCGAGTGTCTTCTCCAGGTCATCGGGAATGAACAGCCCACTACTGATTTCTCGCTGTGTGGCATCGGGGTCGCATCCTTCGTCGGTGACGGTCTGACACAACGCAAAGATCTTTTCCTGATCGACCGGCCCTCCGAATTGCAAACACGGATTTGTCACACCATCGATATCGATGTCTTCCAGCACTCGACTGAGCGGGATGTCTGTCGGTCGATTCACCACCAGACCGAAGGAACCGACATCGTCGTGATCACAGAGCAAGATGACACTGCGATGAAAGTTGGGATCGCGAAGAGCAGGGGTAGCGATGAGAAAATCACCTGGCCCCAACCCCGGAGGGTCGATGGGCTTCAGTGGAAAATCCAGATCGTCTTGCATGAGACCTCCCGGTCGAGACCAGGGTGGTACAGCCACTTCTGGTCTCTCAGGATTCGATTGTCACCTTGAGCAACTCGATTCTCAATCCCACCAGCGAAATCAAATCTCGCCGATTATGCAGCAGAACTGGCTCGATCAGCGACAACGGAGCCCCCTCTCTCATGTCCTGAAAGCGCAACGGAGCCTCGCTACCGGGCACATCGCCACTGCAACGAGGGATTCCCAGTAATCGTTCCTCCGCCGTCGTCAGGCGACAATTGGGCCACTCCTTGCGGTACCGGCGCCGAACATCGACCAGCAGGTCCAACGACTCACAACCGTCAGAGATCCCCGCCAGCTGGTGCCAGCGCCAGCGGCAGCGGAGGAAGGGCAGATCAAATCCATTGCCGTTATAGGTCACGACCCGGTTGAATCGCTCGAGCAGCCGCTGCAATCGCTCCAACTGCCGTCGCTCCGCTGCCGCATCACCGCTGTACCACTGCTCCAGGCGCAGTGAGTCCTGTTGGCGATAGAGGATCCCGATCAGCGAAGTGAGCGAACGGTCCGCTCGCAAGCCGGTGGTCTCCAGGTCGAGAAAAATGACATCATCCGGGGTCTGCTCGATCCACTGCCGGCCCACCTGGCCATCGACGATGCCATCGTAATCGGCCACCATCGTCGCCGGCCGAGCACCGCTGGGTGGAGCGCTTTTCCTCAAAGATCTTCGCAGGCGATTCAACCGGTCCCCTTTCAACTTCGCCCCCTTCGCATCGTCCACCGTGCGACCTTGCGAACCTTTCGCTCGGTGCGCTCATCGAGCAGCACCGGAGGTGATTCGGGCCGGGGAGATGTGGGTGCCGCCACACCGGTCAGATCGGGTACGTACTCGTCGCGTCCGGTCAATCGATGGAGCAGCCACCGTGTCGCTTCCTTCGGATAGGGATACTCCATCAGTTCCTGATCCAGCACCGAGGCGACCCTCGATGAGCCGGGTAACACACAGGCGGGACAGCCGGCAGCACAGTCGCAATTCACCACCGCTTCCAGCACATCTTCCAGCACCTGCTCATGCTTCTCATGGCCCAGTTCCGAGTATCCAATGCCTCCGGGATAAAGGTCGTAGATGTGGATTCGATCGTCATCGACATGGTGATCGAGATCGTTGGGATCGCACATCGCTCGCAGTGCCAACAAATCGCGAAAGAGCCGCGCCACTCCGTGCATCGAGGAGAGTAGAAATCCACTGCCAAATCTCTCCGACGCGGTAACCGTCTGCCGCTCCAGCTGGATCTCGTGGCTAACCGTATCCAGTTCGAGCGGTGGCAGGTCGACCTCGCCATACCCGACGTTTTCGACCGAATGAAAGCGCACCTTCTTGAAGCCAGTGACGCGGGTACGCACCTCGACCTCGGCGAGCCGCAATGTCGCTCCAGGACTTGTCCTGGTCGCCCATTCCTCGCCCACCGTGATCCGCTTCTGGGTCAGTGCTTGTGTGTAATAACCGGTATCGGTCCGACGGATCTTGACCAGGCAGTTGACGTGATCCATCTGTTCGACGACGAAGGTCTCGGTCCGATGGATGTAGATGGCACCCTCGTAGAGACTGACCATTGCAGCCACGTAATCGAGTTCTCCGATGATGCGATCGGGACCGATCTCGAGGATGGTGAAGTTTTCCTCGCTGGCGGTTCGCAATCGCACCTGCGCGGCAGGGTACTCCTCACGACTCAGGTACCAGTGCCCCCCTTCCTCGCGCAGTCGATTCTCCTCCTGTAACACCGTGCACATCCCCTCGACCTGTTCTCCCAGCAGATCCGAGTCTGCCCTCGAGATGGGCAATTCGTAGGCGGCGCAGATCAGATGCCGCGCGGTGATGTAGGGGTTCTCCGTCTCGATGACGGCATTCTCAGGGCTGCTCCCGAACAGCGTTTCCGGATGACGGATGAACCACTGGTCGATGGGATCCTGGCCGGCGATCAAAAACACCAGCGACTCGCCGAGGCTACGTCCGGCGCGCCCCGCCTGTTGCAGGAAAGAGCAGACACTGCCGGGCCACCCGACCACGATACAGCCATCGAGTCCGCCGACATCGATCCCCACCTCCAGCGCATTGGTCGTCACCACTCCGCCGAGATCCCCACCAAATAGTTTCGATTCGATGCGGCGCCTTTCACTCGGCAGGTAACCGCCACGATAAGCGTCGATCCGATCGGCGACCTGCTGGCGATCGGTCGCTCCTCGCGCTCGCTCGCGGATGTAGCGCAGAATCAACTCGACTCCGTTGCGAGTTCGAGCGAAGCAGATGGTTCGCAATCCTTTTCGCACCAGTTCGGGTAGCAAACGGACCGCCACCGAGGCGGGTCCACGTCGTGACCGGGTGCCATCCGGCCGCTTCACCAGCGGAGGATTCCACAGCGCCACATGCTTGCGCCCCCGCGGGGCTCCATCCTCGTCGATGATACGCACCGGTTGGCCGACCAGGCGTTCGACATGCTCTGCCGGGTTGGCGATGGTCGCACTGGCTGCGATGAAGAGCGGATCGGAGCCGTGATGACGGCAGATGCGACGGAGCCTGCGAATCACGCTCGCAACATGCGATCCAAAAATTCCACGGAGGGTGTGGACCTCGTCGATGACCACGTAACGGAGGTTCGAGAAGAGCGCCGCCCAACCACCATGGTTGGGCAAGATGGATGCATGCAACATGTCTGGGTTGCTCAAGATGATGCGTCCCGATCGGCGTAACCTGCGCCGCACCTCGGGCTCGGTGTCTCCATCGTAGATTCCCGTCTCGAGCGACACACCGACCCCATCGATCAGTTCTCGCAAGTGACGGTGTTGATCCTGGCTCAATGCCTTGGTCGGATAGAGAAATAGCGCATGAGCCGAGGGATCCTTCAGCATCGTGTCGATCACCGGCACGGTGCTACACAGCGTCTTGCCACTGGCAGTCGAGGAGGCGACGACGATGTTCTCACCCTTCAGCACCGCATCGATCGCCTGCGCCTGATGACTGTAGAGGGGCCAGATTCCTTTCGACTGCAGATGGTCCAGCAGTCGTGGATCGAGCGGTGGCACCTCGGTCGCCTCCTGTGCCGCACGAGCTTCGATGGTGTGTATTGCCACGAGTTCGTCGCGATCGGCGATGCGTGAACGGATCCCCGCCAGGATCTCGGTCGGGACCGGGGCCAGACCTGATGAAACCAGACCTGATGAATCCAGACCTGATGAATCCAGGGACCTTCGCGGGGTTGGTTTCGACGCGTCGACCGGTCGTGATTCTGCAGGGGAGGACATCGGTACCACTCGCTTTCGATCGGTTGGACTCGAACCCTAACAAATCCCTAATCTTCAGTCCAGGACGATCCCATTTGGTTCCGCAAGCCGGTTCCGGTATGCTGTCGAGGCCAGCCAGTGCTTGCAGGGGGAAAATTGGTGGAATTGATGCACAGAAGTGCCCATCCAGGGCGATCCGGACGCTTCGGGAACCATGTTTCCGGACCGATTCTGGCCATCTCAGCGCTGATCAGCGTTTCCTGCATGGTGCTTCTGAGTGGCTGTGGTGGCTCCCCTCCCCGACGCACTCCGACAGCGCAACCGGCAGCTCTGCTGGAGGCCAGAGGTGCGCTCGAGCAGGGCGAAATCGTCCGCGCCCGTCACATCTTCTCCTCCCTCGAGAGCCCCGAACGTCCGCTCAGTTTGCGCGGCATGGCCCGCATCGGCCTGGGTCGTTGTGCCATCGCCGAGGGGGATCTCGATGGGGCGATTCGCCACCTCGGGGTGGCGAGAAAACTGCTTCCGAGTGGCTCCCAACATGCCCGGGTTCGCCTCTACCTCGGTGAGGCGCAGTTGCGTTCGGGAGCGATCAATAGCGGGCTCAATCAACTCGAGACCGCTTACCCAGCCCTGCTCGAAGCAGACGACCGATCGCGCGCTGCTTTTCTCATCACCCGCACCCTCGATCAACTCGGAGATGCGGTGCCAGCGCTCTACCGCACTGCCGCCGGCCATCATTCCTATCCCGAGTACTCCTCGATCTGGCAGCGCACTCGACCGGCGCCGCCGACGGTGGTCGCCGTGCCACCTGCTCCGCCGGTGGTCCCTCCGGTGCAGAAACGACCCACCCACCCACGCCTCAAGATTCACCAGAGAAACAGCTGGAACGCCCGGCCGGTCAGAACAAGTTCGGTGGTGCCGATGTCGCGACCAACCCGCATCACGATCCATCACACTGCAGACCAACCGGCCATCGCAGCACTCGGAATTCGAGAACCGAAGGCCTACCTGCGACGGATCCAGGACTACTGCACCGGCAGTCTCAAGTGGGGAGATATCGGCTACCACTATCTGATCAGTTCCGATGGCCGCATCTGGGAGGGGCGCCCGCTCAAGTACCAGGGAGCCCACGCCGGCAACAACTCGCTCAACCGAGGCAATATCGGCATCGCTCTGATCGGCAACTTCGACGAGGATCGACCCAGTTCCTCCCAGGTCAAGAGTCTCGGATCGCTCCTTTCGGCGCTGACATCGGTGCACGGAATCGGTTCCAACCGAATCTATGGCCACCAGGATCTGCGAGATACGGGCTGTCCAGGGACTCATTTGCAGGCGGTGCTGAGCCGATTGGTGTCGAAGCTGAATCGAATCTCGACCGCCCGCAAGACCCGCTGATCGAGTCATTCAGGAGTGCAAACCCGCTGGTGTCTTTCATGAGTCGCTTCGATTGGTTATTTTCTCCTGCGAGGAGGCAGATCTTGATCTTCGGTTTTTTCGGCAAGAAAAAAGCACAGCAGCGCCAACAGAACAGCCGCGTCCGCGCCGATCTGGAATCGGAGCGTGAGGGACTGACGGTCGAACTGGAACTGCTCGAGAAAAAGATGAATGTCGAACTGGGCGACGAAAATATGGACCGCACCACCACCCGCAGTCGCTATCCCAAACGGATCGTCGAATTGCGCATTCAGATCGATGCCATCGGCCGCAAACTGGATACCCTCTCCGACTCCTGACCGACTCTTGACCAACCCGCTAGGCGAAGGCGTCGTCGTCGATCTCGCCAACATCTCGCCGACCATCTTGTCGCCGGCCATCCTGTCGCGGCCCATCTTCGCCTTCTGCGGCCGCAGAATCATCCGCCGCAGAATCATCCGCCGCAGAGTCATCCTCCCCTGCGTCGCCGTCGAGGCTCCCACCACTGCCATGGCTATTCTTCGGCATCTCGCCGGCGTTGACCTGCTGGCGATAACTGGATCGCAGCTGCTGGTACTCCTCGGCGCTGATCTCGAGCGGATTCGCTGCATCCTGCGATGACGGCGAATCCCCCCCCTGCGATGCCACCCCTTCGGCATGAATCCTCATCAGAAAAGGAATGCACCAGCCACAGCCGGTGCCGGCACCGAAGCAGTTCGACAGTTGCGATGGTCGACTCGGCTGGGTCTGGCGAGTGAAGTTGACCAGTTTGCGGCGCGAAACCCCGAAACAGATGCAAACCTTGTCATCCATCTCCATCGAGATCCTCCTCGCTCTACCAGTCAACGGCGGCGACAGCCACCGCGGCGCTGCAGGGTCTCCTGCCAGCGGCCACTGTACAAGCCCAAGTCGCCGATGACGCTTCGAGGACACATCGATGACACATCGAGGAACACTACCGTTGAGGGAGATTTCATGGTGTCATCTCGCCACTGAGACTTCAATTTCACACGACCCTGGAGGACTGATGCAGCGCGTCGACCTGAGATCGGACACCGTCACCCACCCGACCGAGCAGATGTACCAGCAGATGGTCGAGGCTCCCCTCGGCGACGATGTGTTTGGCGACGATCCCACCGTCAACCAGCTCGAACAGGAGAGTGCCGAGCGCCTCGGCAAGGAAGCGGCGCTCTTTGTCCCGACCGGCACCATGGCCAACTCCATCGCCATCGGCACCCTGACTCGACCCGGCGATGAGATGCTCCTGATGGAAGACAGTCACATCTACCTGTACGAGGCGGGAGGGTCGTCACGATTGTGGGGAGTCCACCCCCATCCACTACCGTCCGTCGCGGGCTGTCTCGATGCCGATGCCATCGCATCCTCGATCCGCCCCGACGATCCGCACCAGCCACACACCTCACTGATCTGTCTCGAAAACACTCACAACATGTGTGGTGGACGGGTGATCACACCGGAGCAAATTGCACCGGTAGCACAGGCCGCCCGCGAGCACCGATTGAAGATGCATCTCGATGGGGCTCGCTTGTTTCACGCCGAGGTGGCGCTCGGCATCCCGGCGGCTCAACTGGCAGCAGAGTTTGACAGCGTCTCCTTCTGTCTTTCGAAGGGGCTGTCCTGTCCGGTCGGTTCATTGCTATGCGGATCCGCCGAGCAGATCGCCGAGGGCAGACGGCTGCGCAAGTTGCTCGGCGGCGGTATGCGCCAGGTCGGAGTGCTGGCGGCACCGGGACGGGTCGCCCTTTCCCAGGGGATCGATCGCCTCGCCGAAGACCATCGCCGCTGCCAGCAACTCGCCGAACAGTTGGCGCTGCTACCGGGCGCCCGCATCGAGCCCAACCCACCGCAGTCCAACATCCTGTTCGTTGCCTTCGACCAGATCGATAGCGCCGGATACCAGCAGATGGAGGCGGATCTGGAGGCGCTCGGAGTACGGGTGCTGGCCATCGGCGAACGCGGCCTGCGAGCGGTTCTGCACCGCCAGATCGACGATGAGGGGCTCCAGCGGGCCATCGAAGCATTCCGCCAGATTCGCTCCATCTGAGGTATTTGGTTTCCGAATCGGCCCTCCAGCAGGCGACTTTCACTCCAGAGCAGCAAGGAGTGATCCGGGACGGTCCCGGCTACATGTTATACTGCTCAGGAAGGTGATCCTGGCCCGAATGCGGACCAAGCGCCCCGTCTGTGATCGAGGTCACTAGCCCCTCGACTGCCCCTACCTTTTGCGGAGATCCAGCATGTGCCCAGCTCCTGACGATCGACCCGAGAAGGCTGCAGCGGATTCTCCGCAGTCTCTTTCTCAGCTCGAAGATGTCGACCTGGTGAGGCGCGCCGCCAGCGGCGACGAGGCCGCCTTCGCCGTGCTGATCGAACGCTTCGGCGGGCTGGTGCTGGGACTCTCTCGTCGCAAGGTGGGTCGAGATGATGCAGACGACGTCGCCCAGGATGCCCTCCTTCACATCTGGCGCTCTCTCCCCTCGCTGAGAGAGCCACGCGCCTTCATCGGATGGCTCTCCCGATTGGTTCAGAATCGTGCCCATCGGTGGATCCAGCAGAAGCAACGCAAGCGAGTGGTGCTCCAGGAAGCACGCTCCGAACTGCTGGCCCGGGCCCAGCACCGTTCGAAGGAATCGACCTCGTTCGAAACGGACGAACTGGTCCATCGCCTTCCCGATGAGATGAGACTGGCGCTGCAATGGAAGTACATCGAGGGCCACTCCTACGAGGAGATCGGCGAGCGCCTCGGCATGTCCTTTCACCAGGTAGATTACCTGATGCGTCGTGCTCGCGCGGCGTTACGCAAGGAGCTGAAGCGCTCCGAATCCGCGAAAGGGGGCAGCGCATGAACGATCGCCCGATGATTTCACTCGATAATTGTGATGGTGTGCGGAACGTTCTTCCGCGATTTCTCGACGGCGAGTCGGGTCCGCTGGAAGAGCAGCGAATCGCCTCCCATCTGAACAGCTGTCACGGCTGCCGTACGGTCCATGACCAGTTGAGCGATGAACTATTGCTGACCATCGAGACGATGACCGGCGTCGGTCCCGACCAGGTTGCGGCACTGTCGCAAGTGACCCTCGAACAGATCCGCGCGACGGCCAATCGATCGAGCAAACCCGCCGACGCTGGTGGCTCTTCACCGACCACGCTCCCCTTCGGGCGCTGGTGGAGCAGTGCAGCAGCACTGCTGGTCGCAGTACTGCTCCTCTCCGACATCCTACCGACACCGACCACCGTTCCGCTGCTGGAAGCTCCGGTCACCGCCTCGATGATCCTGGTGCGCGGCGATGTCGACTCCGATGGAGATCTCGACATGGCCGACTTCCACGAACTGGTCGACTGGCTCGGCAAGGATGGACCCCAGCCCAGTTGCCTGGCGGCCGCCGATTTCGATAACAACGGCTCGGTCACCATCGAGGATTCAGTGCTGGCGCTGGCTCAGTTGGCGACCAGTTCCGACCAACAAGCGACGCTCCTTTACCCCCGTGGATCTGACGAGGCGCTACCCTGCCTGGAAGTTTGTCCCTGATCGGGACGAAGGAGTGATGTTGAAGTTTCCGCTAATTCTGATGATCTGCGCACCGTTGCTGATCGCACCCCTGCTGCAGCCAGCGCTCCCCGCCACCCCGGCGAAAGCGCACGCGGTGAATCCGTATTCAGCGCAGTCCGATTCAGCGCAGTCCGATCCATCGCAGTCCGATTCATCGCAGACCGATCCAGCGCAGACCGAAGACGAGGAAGAGAAGCCATTCCTGCTGCTCGCCTCGGTCCACAACTACGGCTACATCGAACCGTGCGGCTGACCCAAGCGCAAGATCAAGCTCGGCAGTTTGTCGAGACGGATGACCTATCTCAACTCGTTGAAGTCAGACGGGATCCAACCGTTGCTGGTCGATGGCGGCGACTGGCTCTTCTCGCTCGGTCGACTGCACCCGAATCCGCTACTCCAGCAACAGATGCATCAGAAGGCGCTGCTGCTGATCGATGCCTACAACCTCTTTGGCACCTTCGCTGCGGCGGTCGGAGAACATGATCTGGCCCTCGGACTCGATCAATTGGTGCAGTTCGAGCAGCGGATGAAGTTTCCACTGCTGTGCGCCAACCTGAAGGATGCCACCGGTCAGTCCCCCTTCGCCGCCTCGACCATCGTCACCAGCCAGGGACGCAAGGTGCTGATCGTCGGGGCGATGAGGGTGCCACCGCAACGCTTCATCAACAAGCACTGCGCCGGAGCAACCTTCTCCGATCCATACCCGGCGATCCTCGCCGAACTCGAGGCACACCGTGACGAGGTCGACCTGTGCGTGGTTCTCGGCCACATCAACCGCGCCGATGTCGATCGCCTCGCCGCCGAGGTGCCCGGTGTCGATGTGGTGGTGGAGCCCAACTCCAGCAACGGCTCCGAGAACACCTGGATCAACGACAAGATCAAGACCACCCTGCATCAGGGCACGGTACTGCTGAAGCCGAGTGGTCAGGGATCGGAACTGTCCCGGGCAGATCTGTGGTTGCGCGAGAGTGGCCAGCCGTGGGTCAGCATCTGGGATGAAGACGCCCCTGCCGGCTCCAACATCGCCGATCTCTCGACGGTGGCACTGGCGCCCCACATCGGTCGTCACCCGGCGATGGAGAAGATCGTCCAGGATTTTCTCGCCACGACCCGCTACAAGACCCCCATCGATGAACAGAAGATGACCTTCAAGCCATCTTCTCAATTCCTCGGATCGGTCACCTGTGCCGTGTGCCATCCGCAACAGACCGCATTCTGGAAGAAAACCGCTCACGGACGCGCCTACGCCACTCTCGAGGCCTCCGGCGATCAGTTCCGCTACGACTGCATGCCGTGCCATGTCACCGGATATGGCGAAACCTTCGTCGATGCCCACCAGCCGGGACGCTGGAAAGATGTCCAGTGCGAGAGCTGTCACGGCCAGAATCCACGACATCCGAGCCAGCCGCAGGCGTTCCCCTGGCCAGCGGTGCAGGACAACAATTGCTGGGCATGTCATAATCCCAGTGAGACCAAGGTGCCCTTCGACCCGGTGCAAGCGATGCCCCGGATCGCCTGTCCACCACTGAAGAGAGCCACTGATGAGAAACACTGATGAGAAGTGAAGGAAAGTTGCCCACCATGAAAAGATCGCTCCCCCAGATCATCACCGTGGCCATCCTGCTGATGATGGTCTACCCGGCACTGGTCGACCAGCGCCCCGAGGCCAGCGCTCAACCCGGATCGAACTCGAACCGGTCGCTGTCGCAAGATGACAGCGCCGCAGCGCCCGCCGCTGCCGCCACCGATGATTCGGCGAAGAGCGGTGAACACGATCTGTTCCTGGTCTTCTCCATCAACAACGTCGGCTACATCGATGTCTGCGGCTGCAAGCGCAAGAAGGTGCGACAGGGATCCATCACCCGTCGTTCGGCCTACATCGATCAAACTCGTTTCCATCATGAGAACCTGCTGCTGATCGATGGCGGCAACACCCTCTTTGGCACCGACGATGGCAAGAAGAAGGACTTCGCACAGCAGCAGTTGAAGTCCAAGGCAAAACTGATCATCGAGTCGTACAATCGCATGGGTTACCAGGCGATGCTGGTCGGCCACCACGACCTGACGCTGGGTCTACCGGCACTGCTCGAATTCCAGAAGCAAGCCAAGTTCCCGCTGCTGTCGGCAAACCTGGTCTATGCCGATGACCAGCAGCTGATCTTCCCCGCCACCACCATCATCGAATCGGCGGGAATGAAGATCGGTATCCTCGGTTTGACCATCGACACCATCCCCTCTTACTTTCTCGAGAAGGCCAATCCCGAGCGCCCGCTGGCGCTGCTCGATGCATTAGAAACCGCCAAGAAGCTGGTTCCCCAGCTGCGTGAACAGTGCGACATGGTGATCCTGCTGTCGGCCAACCACCTCGAAACCAATCGTCAGCTCGCCGCCGAGGTCGATGGCATCGACTTGATGCTCGATCCGATGATCGAACTGGGCAACCACAAGATCTGGATCGATGAAGAGGACAGCCTCGAGACGATCAACAACACGCTACTGGCGCGCACCGATAGCCAGGGCGCGCGCCTCGGCACCATCGACATCGACTGGATCGACGGCGGTGGCCCGATGGTCTCCCTCTCCTACGACGAGGCTCCTCCGGCGGGACGCTCGACTTACTGGTACGAGCGCGCCTCGATGGAGCCGCACCTGCTGGAAGACCCCGAGATCGTTGCGATGGTCGATGCGTTTCGCAAAAATGCCGAGTTCCTCGACATCGCAAAGTTGCCGCCGTTACACGACAAGGCCAAGTACCTGACATCGGCGACCTGCTCGGTGTGTCATGTCGAGCAAACCGAATTCTGGCAGAAAACCAAACACGCCACCGCCTTCGCCAGTCTCGAGGAGACCGGCGACCAGTGGCGCCAGGATTGCATCGCCTGTCATGTGCTCGGATACGGCCAGGCGTTCATCGCGCCGAAAGATGCCGAACCGTACAAGAATGTGCAG
>Ga0209047_1001314_pt1 | contig 18372 bp, 22 predicted proteins | sample SaaInlV_165m_DNA_3_FD_184681 | JGI IMG/M metagenome (GOLD analysis project Ga0209047, IMG submission 184681) | Marine microbial communities from expanding oxygen minimum zones in the Saanich Inlet - Saanich Inlet SI037_S3LV_120m_DNA (SPAdes)... | ecosystem: Environmental > Aquatic > Marine >...
CTTGGGTTTGGTTTTAACATGGGTCTTCATTTTCCTGGAACCGATATCTATGTCTCAGGCAGTCACTCTCAGATTGATGTATGGATTTGGGCTATTTCCTATACTGTTATCTATACCATTCTGCCGATTATGTGGCTGCGCCAACATGGGTTCTCGCTAAAAAAACTTTTCTCTTCATTTCAATGGAAACGAGATATCTGGATCATAGTCGCATATTGGGCACTAGATTTTTTTGGGCCAATTCTTGCGGGGGCCACAGATTTCTTTGGTGGAATTTCTGCTAGTCAATACGCGAAAGGCATTCCATGGGGAATCTTCATTAATGCTTTGGGGGCAGGGCTGCCAGTTGTAGTGATGATGCATATTATTTTTATTCCCCGCATGGCAGTTTTGTTTAAGAATAAACTGACTGTCATTTTAATGGGCGGCCTATTCTATTCAGTGTTCAGTTTATTTGATCAAGGAGTTGATTACAGCTCATTAGGTATAGGTTTAACAAGCATCACCTTCATTATTATGACCCAGACACTAGTTGGAATGGGTAAGGCAACCTTCACTGTTGTAACAGGAAATCCATTCATTCACTTAATCACACTGCATGTAATTAGTGCTAGAGTCCCCTTTGATACTCGAATGTATATTGAAATCTTTAGATTAAAATAAAATTTAAGCTTCGGAGACGATAGTTGTTTTCATAGATTTTTTGCTAAGACCCCAAATTAGTCGGGCAGCCTTAACAAATAATAATCTGAAAGTTCTATCAAAAAGTGGCACTTTTGTGATTTCAGATTTCACATCGCATACTTGCTTGCCTCTAATAAGGTTTCCTGGAAGTGCTCCAGTCGCTGTTCCATTCTCGCTGATTACTTGACCACTTTTTATTGTAGCGACATATCCTGTTGCATCTTGAACCAGTCGCCTTCCTCCCAATGGCAAATCATGAATCATCTTGGGGTGGCTAACATTTAATTTTTCAAAATCAATAATATTAATATCGGCTAACATGCCTGCTTTTATTTCACCACGATCAAACAATCCGAAAGTTTCAGCCGTATCTTTCGTTTGTTTTCTAATGAGCATTTCTAAAGGAAACTTTTTTCCAGCCTCACGATCTCTTGCCCAATGGGATAAATTTGTTGTTGGCATGCTTGCATCACATATCAGTCCGCAATGAGCTCCTCCGTCGCTGCCTCCAGCAACTGAAGATTTCAATCCATATGCTTGTTCAACAAAATCAAGTTTGTAATTTTCATACGGAGTAAAAGCTGCATAAATTAGATTGGTGCCATTGTTCTTTATCATCTCATCGTACATAACCTCAAGCTCTGAAATGCCCCTATCTATTGCAACAGCAGCTATGCTGTCTTCTTTCTTTGGCTCATAGTTTGGAGGCGTCCCTAAAATGAACTGCGTCTCGTAATTGGATGTCAGCTTTGTAGGAAGCTCTACATCCTTTGCAATTTCTTCTCTCGTTTTATTATTGGGATTCTTAGCAAGTTGAATTTTAATCTCTGATTCAAAATCAGGTAGCTGGCTGAGCAATTTCTTTTTGAAGTCAGGGTCTTTCATAATTTCAAATTTTTGATCAAGCGGTAAATCAGCAATCTCTTTATAAGCAGGATATTGAATAAAAGGATGTAGCGAGCTTTCTAGACCAAACATAAGCCCAACATTTCTGCCAGGAAACTGAGGACGAATATTTTTACCCTTAAGAAATTGCTCTTCAGCAAACAGAATTGTCTTAACGGCATCTCCACTTGTTTGTAAAAAAGTTAACCCACAATCACTTTTCTTAACGTATTCCTTCATCCAAGACATCTCAATTTCTTCATCAAGCCAATCAGAGGTAATTTCTAACGTGCCTTCGCCAGCCTTATCTACACCAAAGGCCAGGGCTCTCATTTCTTCAGAACTAGCTTCAGTTCCTGGAACATACTTTCCATATATGTCTCTGTGGAGGATTGTTCTTGATGTGCTAAATCCAAGAGCACCCGCATCTATAGCCTCAGTTACCAATTCAGACATCTTGTCTATTTCTGTTTCAGATGCATCCACTTGATTTTGGCATCTCTCGTATCCCATTACATAACTTCTTAATGGGCCATGCCCCATCATAAATCCAAGATCCATGACAAAATCTTTTTTCTCAATTGCATTTAAAAACTCAGGAAAGGTTTCCCAGTCCCACTGAATTCCTTCATGTAAAGCTGAGCCAGGAATATCTTCAACACCTTCCATTAATTGGATGAGAAAATTTTCATCCCCAGGTCTGACCGGTGCAAAACCCACCCCACAATTTCCCATAACCACGGTTGTGACACCATGCCAACTAGAAGGGGTTAGGTATGGATCCCAGCAAACTTGACCATCGTAGTGAGTATGAACATCAACCCATCCAGGAGTTACTAAATTTCCTTTTGCATCAATTTCCTTTTTGCCCGAACCCACAATTGTTCCAACTAAGGATATTTTTCCATCATCTATAGCAACGTCACCCATAAATGGTTTTGTGCCAGATCCGTCTACGATCTTCCCATTTCTTATGACCACATCATGTAAATTATTATTTTCTAAATTCATATGTTCTATCTTATTTCCTTACTAAAAGATAATATATTGACATATATTATGTCAATTGTCAGTCTGTTATATTTCTATTTGAAGTATAGATCTCTATATCGCCACTAATATTAGTTTTGAGTGAAAACATTACCAAATCATAGGTTCCACTTGAATCCACATCATATAGGTAGCCTTGAGAGTCATCATTGATGCTAAATGTAGGCCAGGCTGAGGTATCTAAATTTACATATGAAATCCCATCTCTTATATAAACTTCTGGCACTCCCTTATTATTGTCTCGATCGTTCCATTGTTGGCTAAAAACTTGCGCAACAATATCATTCTGATTGTCACCATTAACATCTATGCAATCAAAAAAATTATAATTATGATTAATTTCCTCGCCTATGACCTTTGTATTTATTTCAACAAGTTCTTTATTGATGATTTCATAGAAACTCAATATAACTACTGGAACAGTATCTGTCTCTGAATAGAAGCCACCTTCAATGATCTCTCCCGATATTAATTTACTAGCATTAATGGTTGCAATAATAGTATCGTTTTGTCGGCACATCTCTGATGTCATGCCGTCGAAGTAGTTTTCACCACGAATGTTATAAATGCCAAGTTCACTATAATTTCCTGTACCAGAATTGTTCCAGCCTTCAAAATTTACCTTAAAGATCTCTTCGATCATCAAGGAAGAAATTACAATGTTATTTTCTAAAAGCTCTAATCCTTGTAACCCGTTCTTTCTAACGCTATTAACAATGTAATCGTTATAGACCAAAAAACTTGCAAAGCTTAAATCTGAATATTTCTCAGATATATCTATCCACTCCGAGCCAGTAAACTCAAAGGCTTGCGAATTATGGCCCCCAAAGAGCACTTTATTATCTTTTATTTGCACCGAGTGCCCCCAGTCTGGACTTCCAACCCTCACAACCTCATACCCTGACTCACTGCTCATCAATATAGAGGGGCGGGCGTAATTTGATACCATTGATTCATGACTAAATGATGCTCTGCCATCTTCCCAATTCATGGCAAACGCAAAATCATCTTTGCCATCATTATTAATATCACCCCTGGAGTATTTCCTACTTGCTCCTCCAAGTTTTGATTGCACTGAGCCAAAAACTCCAATGTTATCTATTAAGTAACCCCCAAAGCCGTCACTTAAATATGCTACAAGAGAATCTTGAGTGGGCTTATCATCAAACTGCGCTGGGGTAATAGAGTCACACCAAAAATGAGCAATAAAATCGATGTAAATATCATCATTAATTTTTACTGGGATTAAAAATTGGAATGAGGGGTTGTTGCATGCTTCTGCATAGTAGCTAACAGCATCCAGCAATTTGATGGGCGTTTGATTAAAGAGAGGTTGTGAAGGAGCATTTTGAGCAGGGGGAGCAATAATCGATGGAGATGAATCTCCGCCTCCACTGCAATTAACTAAAACAAGCAAAAGACATGCAGTTTTCAAAAGAGATTTAACTTCCATGCAAGATTATTACTTAGATTAGCAGAGATTAAAAGAATGGTGCCCAGAGGTGGAATCGAACCACCGACACAAGGATTTTCAGTCCTTTGCTCTACCGACTGAGCTATCTGGGCAATATGAGATGAAGAATTATAACTGAACTGTGCGTAGTGGAGAATACTTAGTTAGAATATAAATCTTGATCAAATATAAAAAATTATTATGAAACCAGTTTGTTTAGTTTTAGGTGCAGGCGCGGGAATTGGCGGAACCGTTGCGGCTAAGTTTGCCAGCGAAGGATATCATGCATGCTTATGTAGACGATCCGATCAAGAAGGCTTGGATAAGCTTGTCGCTAATATTGAAGAACAAGGCGGCACTGCCAATGGTTATTTGATTGATGCCATAGAAGAAAATAGTCTTGAAGAGTTAATTCTAAAGGTTGAAAAAGACATTGGCCCCATTGAGGTCTTGGTCTACAACCTGGGCGCTCAATCAGGAATGAAATTACTTCATGAGACGTCTTTAAAAGAATTTGAGTGGGGCTGGAGAATGGCTGACCTGGGTCTGTTTAGAGTAGCAAAAGTTTTGATGCCAATTATGGAAGAAAGAAAATCAGGGACTTTTCTAGTTACTTCAGCAACTGCTGCGATGCGAGGAAATAAAAACCAACACTCTCATGCTGCAGCAATGGGTGGAAGAAGGATGCTTTGCCAAACATTGAATGCTGAATTTGCATCCAAAGGTATTCATTTAGCACACATTGTTGTTGATGGGATGGTTGATGCTCCAGATACGCTGGGGAAAATGCTTGGAGAAAAAATGTTTAATGAGCTTCGAGAAAAAGTTGGCATGGAAAATGATGGCCTAATTTTGCCTGAAAGAATCGCAGAGACTTATTTCCATCTTGCACAGCAACACCGATCAGCTTGGACTCATGAAGTTGATATCAGAGCTTTTTCAGATTCTGCCTGGTGGAATGATTAGTCTAGCGCTTTAAAGCCTGAAGCCTGCTCGACTTCTTCGTTATTAAAATATTTATCCATTTGTTCTAAAAGCCAGCTCCTATCTTTTGCATCTGATAGGTCAAGATGCTTTTCATTAATAAGAGTAGTCTGATGCGATTTCCAAGCTTCCCACGCTTCTTGGGATACAGTATCCATTAACTCTGCACCTTTTGGCCCAGGCATAGGAGGGACCAACATGGCCGGCAGGTCCTTTTTAAATTTTTTACAAAAAACTGTATTGCTCATAGTTGCTTAATTAAGTTTGTGATTGGTTTAGGCATTCCATAGTCTTCTATTCTATCCTTTTTTATCCACTCATATTTTTGGTTGGTCTTTATTTTAAATTCTTTCAATCCATTGTAGATACTAAAATTAAGAACAAGGCTTCTGTGAGTTAGCTCATGTTGAATATTTTGTGTATCAATTAAATTAATTTTTTTCATGTATTCATCCATCAATAGATGATCAAAGGGCAGCCAAAGATTTTGCCAAATAGAACCAGCTTCATTTTTGGTTAGTAAGACAGATTGTTTTGTTTGGACAAGAGCAAGATTCATAGAAACAGTCTTTTTTTCAATACTTTTCTTTTGTTTTTGAGCTGCTTCAACCTTAAACGCAGACAAGCAATTTAAAGAAAGCGGACATAAGTCACACGCAGGATTTGCAGGAGTACATACTGTTGCTCCAATATCCATAATTCCTTGAGTGTATGAAAAACAGTCTTTTTTATTAACCATTTTTATGGATATGTCCCAGAGATCTCTTTCTTTTAATAAATTAATATCTCTTTTTAACAATCTCCCTATGACCCTTTTCACATTGCCATCTAATATGGGTTGGGGCTTTAAATAAGCTAGTGACATAATCGCACCAGCTGTTGATTTTCCTATTCCTGGTAAAGCTATTATCTTTTCAAATTCTGCTGGGAATCTATTTTTATGCTTTTGCTTGATTGTCTCTTTGGAAGCAAAAATATTTCTAGCTCTTCTATAAAACCCCAAGCCTGACCAGGATGCCAAGATTTCATCTTCACTGGCTTCAGAAAGCTGCTTTAAATTAGGATACTTTTTAATGAATTTATTAAAATATGGAATAACAGTCTTGACTTGAGTCTGCTGGAGCATAATCTCTGAGATCCATATTCGATAAGGAGATACTTGTTTTCTCCATGGAAGATCATGCCTGCCATGAGCTATGTACCATTCAACAACTTGGTCAGAAATTTGCTTAAATTTTTTATCCAAAAAGGTTTTCTTTTGAGATTGGGCTTTCATTCCCAGAAAAAGTATAAATAATTGGCGCGCCAGTGGGTATCTCCAATTCTATAACTTCTTCTTTTGATAAGTTATCAAGCTGCATCACCAAGGACCTGAGTGAATTACCATGTGCTGCTACTAAAATATTTTCTCCCTGAGTAAGCCTGGGAAGGATCTCTGCATTAAAGTAGGGCAATACTCGTTCAGCAGTATTTTTTAAGCTTTCTCCGCCAGGCGGAGGGATGTCATAAGATCGTCTCCATATATGAACTTGCTCTTCACCCCATTCTTTTCTAGCAGCATCTTTATTTAAACCAGCCAAATCTCCATAGTCTCTTTCATTTAAAGCCTGATCTTTAATGGTTTTAAGATGGGGCTGATCAATACCATCGAGTATTATTTGCCCAGTAATTTGTGCTCGCTTTAAAGCTGAGGTAAACATTCTTGCGAACTCTATGTTTCTTGCGCTGATTGAAATACCTGCATTGACGGCCTCTTCTATGCCTTGGTCAGTCAGTCCAGGATCTTTCCATCCCGTAAATAAATTTTTTGCATTCCATTCACTTTGACCATGTCGGACAAGAACTAAATAATTTGTATTTTTCATAACATAAATTTCACTAAAGAATATATTTTAAGCGATAATACGCAGATGTTAGAGTTCAATTTCTTTTTGATTGATCATTGGTACATTTCAGTTCCATTGTTCCTATCAATTATTATGTGGTTTCGTGCTGAGACTGCAAGAGGCGGTCATCGCGTAGACTGCGATCAGCTTACAAATTTAGCTAATAGGCAATCCGCATGCTTGGTAGATGTGCGACCAAAGAGTGAGTTCGAAACTGGTGCTATAGCAGGATCTGTGAATATTCCATTTGATGAGCTGGAGAGCAGGAATGATGAGCTGCTTAAATACAAAGATGGTCCCATGGTTTTAATTTGTAAGATGGGAAGAAACGCTGCCTTGGCAGGCGAAAAAATGCAAAGCTTTGGCTTCAAAGAGACCCATGTCCTTAAAGGTGGCATTACATCTTGGCAGCAAGAAGGCTTGCCCCTAGTAAAAATTTAAAGAGAGCTTATGAGAACTAATCTTATTCATTTATTTATATTTTTATACCTATCTTCTATTTATGAGGTCGGCGCTTCGGAACTAACCATTAACCTCAGCAATCAAAAAAATGCAGGGACATTAATGCTTGCCATCTACAATAATGCTAATGACTTTGAGAGCTCAGTTATTAATGAAAAGAGATCAGAGGCAGGGGTATTTAAAGGTCTTGAGCTTTATCTTGAGCCCAAAGAATCTACTCAGCTAAAAACTGAAATCCCAGATGGCAATTATGCGATTGCATTTTTTGTCGACGTGAATGGAAATAAAAAACTGGACAAAAATTTTATAGGCATTCCAAAAGAGCAATTTGGATTTTCAAATAATGCTATGGGTAAATTGTCAGCACCTTCTTTTGAGCAGGCAATGTTTTCGATCCAAGACAAGGCTGTTCAAAATATCCGTCTCAAGTAACTTATAATCCGTAATTATGAAAGAAGTAACCATTTACACCACCATGACATGTCCTTTTTGCTTCAAAGCAAAGGGGTTGTTAAACGAACTCAATATTCCATTTAATGAGATTTCTGTAGATTTAAAGCCAAAACTTAGAGAAGAAATGGCTGCTAAAGCTGGCAGAACATCCGTCCCCCAAATTTGGTTTGGTGATTCTCATATAGGTGGATGCGATGATCTTTATGCGCTGCACGATGCAGGAAGTTTGTCTGAAGCTTTAAGTTAAGCTTGCTGGGCTTTTATTTTTTTCGAAAGAGTATTTCGACCTAAGCCTAAAACTTTTGCAGCTTCTTGTTTTTTGCCTCCAGTTTTCTCCAATGCAAAATCTATCATAACTTTATCTAGCTCAGGCTCTATTATCTCGAGCATATTCTCAGAGTTGCTTTGATATATTTCACCCAGCCATTGTGAGAAACTAGATTGCCAATTATCATGAATTTTTCCAGCTATTTTCTCATTGCTGGTAATTTCAATTGGTAGATCTTCTAACTTTACATTCTGCGTTGGGGCCATCAAAGAAATCCAATAACAAATATTTTCTAATTGCCTGACATTTCCAGGCCAGTCATATTGAGTAAGTGCAAGCAAAGCTTCTCGTGAAAGAGCCTTAGGCTCATCTAGCAAAGAATCAGCATGCCTCTTTAAAAACGCAGAGGACAGCTCTCCTATGTCTTCTTTTCTTTGTCTTAGAGGAGGAACATCAACCTTTATAACATTCAGTCTATAGTAAAGGTCCTCCCTGAAAGAGCCTGCTGCAACAAGGGATTCTAGGCTTTGATGGGTTGCAGCCAGAATCCGCACATCAACTTTAATTGGTTTATCGCCACCAACTCTAAAAAACTCTTTATTTGATAAAACTCTTAATAAGCGTGTTTGAGTTTCGAGCGGCATATCGCCAATCTCATCAAGAAAAAGCGTACCACCATTAGCTTGTTCGAAGCGACCAATGCGCTGCTCAACAGCGCCAGTGAAAGCACCTTTTTCATGCCCAAAAAGCTCTGATTCGATTAATTCTTTTGGAATATCAGCCATGTTTAAGGCTATAAATGGCATGTCATGCCTGGGGCTATTTTTATGTAATGACTTAGAAACCAATTCTTTGCCAGTCCCTGATTCGCCTTGAATTAGAACGGTTGCATTGGTATTTGCCAACTTTCCAATTGATCGAAAAACAATTTGCATTGATGGTGCCGAGCCAATGATTTCTGATTTAGAGACTTTTTTTATCTTTGGCTCATGATGCTCCTCCAATCTCATGATGCTCCTCCAATGCTTTATTGACTGTCAGAATGGCTTCCTCGAGATCAAAAGGTTTTGGAATATATTCAAAGGCACCACCTCCATAAGCATCAATAGCTGCTTGCATGTCTGTGAATGCAGTCATAATAATGACAGGCAATTTCTCAAAATTATTTTTAATATGTTTAAGCAAATCATAGCCATGCATTCCAGGCATTTTGATATCTGAAATTATTAGGTCAGGCTTATCTGAGTTGAGCGCATCAATTAATGATTCTCCATCAGAGAATGTTGAAATTTCAAGCTCATCACTTTTTAGGCCTTCTTCTAAGACCATGCGAATTGCCTCATCATCATCTGCTATCCAAATCTTAGGCACTTTTTGCTCCTTGTATATTGGTGTTTGAAATAGGAATTAAAATAGAGAAAATTGTTTGCCCATCTTTTCTTTCAAATGAAATTGCACCACCATGAATTCTTACTATATCTTGCGAGATTGATAACCCTATTCCTGAGCCATTTTCTTTTCCAGAGATCATAGGAAAAAAAATTTGGTCTTCGATTTCAGGATTAATACCCGGGCCGTTATCACTAATAATAATTTCTGCCAAAGTATTATGAATTGTTCCATTAATAGGTTGGCGATAGGATACTTTGGTTTGTATCCCCAGCTGAGGCTTTTCAGCAAAATTAGTGCAGGCATGAACTGCATTTTGAGTAACGTTAATTAAGGCCTGAATAAATAAATTTTTGTCACCATATATTTCTGGGATGCTTGGATCATAATCTCTTTCAATGCTGAGTCCATCTTGTGTTTCAGCATTGCTTAAAGCCAATACTCTTTGCAGAGATTCATGAAGATTAAAATATTCAAAAGTTGGTTTCTTGGCTGGAGTTAATATTCGAGTAACAATTTCATTCAACCGATCTGTTTCTTCTTCAATAATCTTTAGAAACTTTGTTGAAAAATCATCTACATATTTAGTTTTTAGAATTTGTGCGCTGCCCTTTATGCCAGACAAAGGATTTTTAACTTCATGGGCTAAAGTTCTCGCAAGACCTGCTGCTATTTTTTGCGTTGAAAAGCTTCTTGTGGAATCAATAATTTTATTAAGATTATCAATGCTGACTGCTTCAATAAAAATGAGATTTTTTTTATCAGAAAAGGTAATTGTAAGGTCAATCGTTCTGGTCAAGCCAGAAAGATAAGTTATTTCAAAATCTCTTTTTGTTACTGATCCAGTATTTGCTCTTGTTTTAATAAGAATTTTATTAAACTGCTGCCCAGTTTCTTCCTCAAGCAATGAAGAGATTTTTTGGCCATCAAATCTTGGTGACTCACCAATCCAATTTGCAGCCTTTGCGGCATCATTAATCCCCACTATTTCAAAGCTCTGAGCATCTAAAATAATGATCTCAGTATTGAGATGATCAAAGGCCTGGAAATCTGAGGTATTCATTCTGGAAAATTGGGAAGCCTCCCTTTAAAAAAGGAAGGCTTGATATTTTGCTCTTTACAAGACCTGTTCAAAGCACATACTTATTTGGTTAAAGTTCCTACTAGATGGGATAAAATTTTGTAAGGATCTGCATTAGATGCAGGCCTTCTATCTTCCAAGTACCCATTCCAATTATGCTCAACTGTGTAAACAGGAATCCTAATACTAGCCCCTCTATCACTTACTCCATATGAGAACTGCTCTATGCTTTGTGTTTCATGCAATCCAGTTAACCGCATATCATTATCTGAACCATAGGCAGCAATACCTTCTGCATGGACTTCACCAAGCTTATCGCACATGGATGAAAATAATTCTTCAGATCCACGCGATCTCATTTCTTCGTTAGAGAAATTAGTATGCATCCCAGAGCCATTCCAATCTCCTGTTTTTGGTTTTGGATGAATATTAACTCCAACGCCATATTCCTCCGCAATCTTATAAAGCATGTATCTGCTGACCCATAAATCATCAGCCGCTTTAATACCTTTGCCCAAACATTGATATTCCCATTGGCCGAGTGCAACTTCTGCATTTGTTCCAGTTAATGTAATGCCTAGGTCTAGACATGCTTGAAGGTGGTGATCAGAAATCTCTCTACCAACTACATTTCCTGCACCAACTCCGCAATAAAAATCTCCTTGCGCTCTAGGCTCTCCATTTTCCCAGCCCAGCGGCTCACCAGTTTCAGGATCAGTAAAGAAGAATTCTTGCTCAAATCCAAACCACCAATCATCAGTAACCACTTCAGCAGCAGCCGCTCTGAAATTTGTTGGATGAGTAGTATGGTCAGCAGATTGAACTTGCGTCATCACTATGTCATGCCCATGAGGATTTTCATAAGTTTGCACCGGAAGGAGCAAGCAATCTGAGCTTCCACCTTCAGCTTGTTGTGTAGATGAACCATCAAAAGACCAATCAGGGGGTCTATTATCATCTGTTGCCTTAACTTTGCTTCTCATTGAAGGCTCAGGTTGATAGCCATCCAGCCATATGTATTCATAAGTTTTATAATTTGACATTCTGTTTTTCCTCAAAAAAGTATTGAATTCATCTTTATAGATGCAATTATCATGCCAATAATAACGCACTAATATTGTGCAATCTAAGTGTAATTATAGAGCAAATGTAAATTTAATGCACTAAATTAGTGCAAATTAAGAAATACCTGAATTTTTTCTAAGTAGTTATCAAAACCATCAAAAGAGTGATTTCCGCCGTAGGTTACGTCAATCTGGCTGCCTGCATAATAAGCGAGAGCTTGTTTGTAATTTAATACCTCATCTCCGGACTGTACTAATGTCATAAAGTTTTCTGGTTTTTTAATCTTTTTGATGGATTTACTCATTGCATTTAAAAAATCTAATTGTTTTTGATCAATTGTAAATTTTTCACCCGTTGAATAGTTTGTATTTTCTCCAAGGTATCCAGACATATCCAAAGGCGGAATAGCTGGATTGATATTTACGCAAGGAAGATTATATTTTTCAGAAAAATATGTTCCATAAAAACCTCCCAATGAACTTCCCATAAAAGCAGTTGGGCACTCTTGTTTAATTATAAATTTAATCTGATCATGAGCATGCTTAATATTATTATTGAGATCAGGGATCAATATCTTAGTTTTTTTCATTTCTTTATTTATGAAAGATGAAATTTGATTAGCCTTGGTTGAATCTGCTGATGAAGCAAACCCATGAAGATATAAAATTTTAGTCATTCAAAAAATTTATTTCCTTTGCCTCAACCGCCCCGTTCGAAAAAATATTTTCAAGCCACTCTGTTAACATTCTATTTTGTTGATATTTTTCATCTTGCGATTGTGAGAAGGGCGATTGAATAAAAAATGGAACAGGTTTTTCCTGTTGATAAGAAACTACCTCAGCCAACTTCGCGTCAATATAAATATTAATCCTTAGCAAAAAACTTATCAAAGAAGAGTTTTTATTTAATAGCTTTGCTTCAATTGAAAGAGTGTGAGGAGTTCTTGAAATAATTAAAAACTCAGCTTTATTTTTTTCTTCAGAGTTTAAAACCTCAAATGTGTAATGGTCTTTTTCAAAATCACGTAATATTTTTCTCAGCCTAGAAAAATTTGCACTACATGTAGTTAAATGATTTTTTGTTTTTAAAACTTTCTGCATTCATTAGATTCTATAATCTTTGTTAAATGGTGTATAGGATTTGCAAGCCTCTATGTAATTTTCAATTTGAGACTTCTCTGATTTGCAGAAATCATTCACAGCAGCTTTAAAATCATTTTTTAAAAAATAATGAAATGATGAAGTGAGTTGAGGTTGGAAGCCTCTTCTAATTTTATGTTCACCTTGTACCCCAGGATCAAAAAATTCAAGATTATTCTCAATGCAATACTCAATACCTTGATAATAGCAACATTCAAAGTGAAGGTTTTTTATTTTTTTTAAAGCCCCCCAGTGTCTTCCATATAAGGTTGTTTGGCCTTGGAAGCAAAGAGAGGCAGCTACAGCTTCTCCCTCAAGCATAGCAAAGAATATTACTGGCTTAACTAATTGATTTCCGGTACTTAAAATTTTAAAAAATTCTCTTGTTAGGTAGGGGCTTTGAGCTCTTTCGTAATAGGTTTGTTGATAAAATGTGTAGAATAAATCCCAGTCCTCATAGGTTATTTCTTCAAATTTTTTGCAGTGAAACTCTATGCCATTTTTTGCAATGCTTTTCCTTTCTTTACGAATGGTAGCCCTTTGGCGAGAAGTAAAAATAGATAAAAAATCATCAAAATTTTGAAAATTATTATTCTTCCAAGTGAATCGATAATTAAATCGTTCAATTAAATTTTTTTCACGCAGTATTCTTTTACTATCTTCATTGGGGAAAAGAATATGCCATGATTCAATTTCCTCATCTTCCATTTTCTTGATGCATGCATCTACCAATCTATTCTTTTGCTCTTTTGTGTTACCAAGAATTCTGTCACCTTCGCACGGAGTAAACGGAATGGCAGTTAGCAACTTTGGATAATAATTTCTTCCCGCTTGCTGTAAAGCATTTGCCCATTGATGATCAAAGATAAATTCACCGTAGCTATTAAATTTTTTATATAAGGGCAAAAAACTAATTATCTTTTTATCATGCACCTCACCAAGGTGCTCTGGAACCCAGCCTGTTTTTTGAGATGCAGAATTGCTGTTTTCCATCGCCTGTAAATAAATAAAACTTTCAAATGGATTGTTTGTTTTGACCAAGCTAGAATTTTTTTTTATATCAAGTAAATTGATTTTTTTTATTTGGGATGACATTTTTTATACAAATATAAAACAGCTTATAGAGACTAATAATAAGTACAGTCCCGCCCAATGATTATTTTTAAATGCTGAAAGAAAATTATTTTTTGATGCAAGATAATGTTGGTAAGCATAAAAACAGCTCATGAAAATTATCCCAATGTACCAAAGGTTAGTAAGCTGATTTATTGAGCCAACGATTGCTAGTAAAAAAATTGCTAGCAATTGAAAAAAAGCAATGATGACCAATGTCTTCTCCCCCCACCACAATGGCGTAGAGTTTATTCCAAGATTTTGATCATCTGTTTTATCGCATAATCCATAAAATGAATCATAGGCTACGGTCATTGCCGCAATTGAAAAATAAAGATAAAACATTGAGGGATTTGCCAGTTCATTATTTATTGCATAAACAATTATTGTTGGATTAAACGTAAGCCCAAGAAATAACTGAGGGCCAATAAAAAATCTTTTTGTTAATGGGTACAAAATGATCATTAGCCCAAAAAAAGCACTAATTATGAATGTATTTGAATTAGTAAGGCTCAAAAGAAAGAGACTGAGGAGACTTAAAATAAAAAAAGTAGCCCATGCCTCATAAATTGATAGCCTTTTGCTTGGAATGGGCCTCAATTTTGTCCTTTCCACCCTGCCATCAAGGTCTCTGTCCCATATATCGTTAATTACACACCCTGCTGACCTAACAATTATGCTGCCAAATATTATTATTAACGCATCTGACGAGGAAAAGTTGCCACTTGTGCTTATAACCAAAGCTATTAATGCAGGCCACAATAAAAGGTATATGCCAATTGGCTTATTTAGCCTCATCAATTCTGCGATTGCCATCATTTTATTCATGGATTTAAAAATACCTCCATTACGCTAAATGGATAGTTATTTACAGAGTAGTTGGCTCTTCTTCCCCAAACTACATCTCCTTTGTTGGAATGAAATTTAGCAAAAGTGATGGAGGTTTTGGAAAATGCATCACTTTGAAATAGTAAATCTCCTAAAGGTTTTGATCCTATTGTCCCCAATCCTGGATATCCCAAAGTCGATGTCATGGGAGGGATAATACTTCTTGCATACACAATTGGCTTGGCATCGCCAAATAAGATAACTTCTCTAATCCTTACCTCCTCATGATTTATTTGAAGAGATTGATATTCTTCATTCTCAGCAGCACCTAAAGAGTCTTCAATAATTTCAAGTTTAAAATTTGACTGAGCTGAAATTCGTTGAGTGATAGAGCCTGTTTCATTTAACCAATCAAGGATATTTTTATCTTTCAATTGACTGTTTAGCTCAGCACTTGAAAGCCATTTGTCGATTCTTTTTACTTGCATGAATTAGATCTCTAAAATCTGATATTATAGCGTGCTTAATTTTCATTAAATGAGACTTTTTAAGTCCAAATAACTAAGAGAGAGAAAATGGAATATAAAAAATGGGAATGCATTGTATGCGGACTAATATATGATGAAGAATTAGGTTGGCCAGATGACGGCATTGCACCTGGAACTGCTTGGGATGATGTGCCTGATGATTGGTTATGCCCAGATTGTGGAGTTGGAAAAGAAGATTTTGAAATGACAGAAATATAATGATTGAAACGCCGAAGAACTTAACTAGAAATATCCTTCTTGGATTGGTTTTAGGTTTTGTTGTCGGCTCCTTTCTTTTTTATACAAGCTTTTTCCCAAGCTCTTTTGACACATTTATAGAAAAGTACGTTTTTAAGATGGGCGGAGATATCTTTATGAATCTCCTAAAACTTTTAGTGGTGCCGCTGGTATTTTTTTCCTTGGTCACTGGAATCTCATCTTTGGGTAGCTCGCAATCTATTGGAAAACTCACTTTTAAAACCGTAGGCTTTTATTTGCTTACGACTGGAATTGCAGTTTCATTAGCGCTTATTGCAGGCTCTTTTTTCCAACCAGGATCAAACTACTCCTCTGATATAGCAATGGCTGCACCCAACTCATTGCCACAAGGGCAGGGTATTTATTCGACCATAGTTGGAATCTTTCCTTCAAACATCATTCAAGCAATGGCTGAAAATCAGATGCTTGCGATAGTATTTTTTAGCATTCTATTTGGATTAGCTCTTAATAAAACAAATCATTTAACAGGTAACTTCAGCGAGTCCTTTGCAAAACTTAATACTGTATTTTTGCAATTGATTGTAATGGTAATGAGCTTTGCTCCTTTGGGAGTATTTTGTTTGATTGGTAAATTTGTTATTGCAGATGGTCTTGATATATTTCAAGACGTCTTAGCCTATGTAGTTCTTTTAATTTCTTTGCTCTTTTTTCATGCTCTCTTTACCTACTCTATATTTTTAAAATTTATTGGCGGGCTCAACCCACTTACTTTTTTTAAAAAAATGAAGAACGTTGCTTTGTTTGCTTTTTCGACCTCATCAAGCGCAGCTACAATTCCTGTAACTCTTAAAACAGTTAATCAAGATTTAGGAGTTAATCAGAATGTTGCTTCATTTGTTGTTCCTGTAGGCGCAACAATTAACATGGACGGAACAGCAATTATGCAGGGCTTGGCAACGGTTTTTATAGCGCAAATGTCTGGCATTGATTTAACGCTTTTTCAATACATCCAAGTAGTCTTGCTTGCAGTCGCTACTTCGATTGGAACAGCAGCTGTTCCATCCGCTGGAACGATAACTTTAATTATTATTTTGCAACAATTTAATCTGCCCTTAGAGGCCATTGGGAACGATAACTTTAATTATTATTTTGCAACAATTTAATCTGCCCTTAGAGGCCATTGGAATTATTTTGGCGGTTGATAGGGTGCTTGATATGATCAGAACATCGGTGAATGTTACCGGCGATGCTGCAATTGCCTGTATAGTTGCGAAATCAGAAAATCAATTGGATGAAAATATTTTCAATTCAAAGGCCTAATTACTAATTAAATTCAATTTTATTTGATAAAATCTAACGCTTGTTAAAAGGAGAGAAAAGATGAATGTATTAATTGCCCCAGCATTGGGTGTTATCGGTTTACTGGCTGCTTTGCTAGTTTTTAGTTTAGTTATGCGTTATTCAGATGGAACTGACCAAGTTAAAAAAATTGGTGATGAGATTCATAAGGGTGCAATGAAGTTCATGAAAACTGAATATACGTACTTATTAATTTTTGTTGCAATCTTGGTTGTCCTTGTTGGGTATTTTCTTACCATTCAATCGGCTATTGCAGTAGTTGTAGGCGCAGCTTGTTCTTCACTGGCAGGATTTATTGGTATGTATGCAGCAACAAAAGCAAATGTGAGAACAGCGACTGCAGCCCAAGAAGATGGTGCAGCAGCAGCTTTATCAGTTTCATTTTATGGGGGCTCTGTGATGGGTCTTTGTGTTGCATCACTTGGCTTAATCGGCCTTGGAACTCTCTTTTATTTTTTCAGCGCTGATCACGTGCATGCCTTAGAAGGCTTTGGCATGGGTGCATCTGCATGGGTGCATCTGTTGTAGCATTGTTCTCAAGAGTGGGTGGCGGCATCTTTACTAAGAGTGCAGATGTTGGGGCTGACTTGGTTGGAAAAATTGAAGCAGGAATTCCTGAAGATGATCCAAGAAACCCAGGGGTTATTGCAGACAACGTTGGAGACAATGTTGGAGACGTTGCAGGCATGGGATCAGATATTTTTGAATCATACTGCGGCTCAATGATTGCCTCAATTGCAATTGCTGATACATTAGGCTCTCAGGAGATGATGATGTTTCCATTGGCACTGGCTTCAATTGGTTTAATACATTAGGCTCTCAGGAGATGATGATGTTTCCATTGGCACTGGCTTCAATTGGTTTAATTGCATCTATTGTTGGCATTATTATTGTGAAATTGCAATCTGCCAAAGCTCCAGCTAGCGCATTAAGATCTGGAACTTTATTGGCTCCAGCAATTTTTATTGCTATGGCCTACTTCCTTACTTCGAGCCTTGCTGGCGTATCAATGAATGTTTGGTGGGCTGTTGTTTGTGGTGCAGTTGGCGGAGTCTTGATTGGCTTAATTACTGAGTATTACACTGGCGGTGATCCAGTGAAAAAAATTGCTGAATCTGGTGAGACTGGTCCAGCCACTGTAATGATTTCAGGACTTTCTGTTGGAATGCAGTCTGTCGTGATCCCTATTTTAGTTTTAGCAACCATCATATTAATCTCTACCTCACTAGCAGGCGTATATGGTGTTGGTATCGCGGCCGTTGGAATGTTATCTACTGTTGGTATTACCATGGCAATTGATGCTTATGGACCTGTTGCAGACAATGCAGGCGGTATCGCTGAAATGGCTGGTATGGGAGAAGATGTAAGAAAAATCACTGATTCCCTAGATGAGCTAGGCAATACAACTGCTGCTATTGGTAAAGGGTTTGCAATTGGAGCAGCTGCCTTGGCTGCATTAGCAATTATTTCTGCATTCTCTGCAGTTGTTTCTCTTAATTTTGGAGACGCTTTTACCTTATCACTAGG
>Ga0209047_1001316_pt1 | contig 18370 bp, 15 predicted proteins | sample SaaInlV_165m_DNA_3_FD_184681 | JGI IMG/M metagenome (GOLD analysis project Ga0209047, IMG submission 184681) | Marine microbial communities from expanding oxygen minimum zones in the Saanich Inlet - Saanich Inlet SI037_S3LV_120m_DNA (SPAdes)... | ecosystem: Environmental > Aquatic > Marine >...
TTTAAAGTTTGTAAGAATATCATCTTTATTAGTTTCTATAACTCCATAATCAATTTTAGAAATTATTGTATGGCTACATAATGTTAGTAAAGATTTTTTCTTAATGTGATAATTGTAAAAATACTTAAAGTTTAAGTCTGTTAAAATATCACCATTTATAACTAAAAAATTTTCAGGTAAATTTTTTAAAAGTTTTAAAGGACCGATTGTATCTAATTCTTTTTTTTCAATAGAAAAATCTAACTTAACTCCATATTTTTTTTGATTTGAAAACAATGCTTTAAACAAGTCGGCTCGATTATTTATTGCTAAGGTAATATGTTTGAAACCAAAAAAAGAAAGTTGTTTAATTAAAATTTCTAAAACTGACTCTTTATAGATTGGCATTAAAGGTTTAGGTAAAACAAATGAATAAGGTCTAAGCCTAATTCCTTTACCTCCTGCAAGAATTATTACACGTTTAGACATAATTAGATTAAGTTGTTATAACACATTCCTTCCTAATGAATAAAAATTAATTTTATTTTTCTTAATCATCGAAACTTGTCTATCTGTTAAAACATTGTTTAAATCAAAAACATAAGCACCCTTTTTAATTTCAGATTTATCTACTTTTATTTGTTTAAATTTATGATGATTAACGGTAAAAATTATTAAGTCATACATTTTTAAATTAGATATAAAATTAACTCTTTTAGAATTACTTAAAACATCTGTATTTACAAAAGGATCAAAATAATAACATTTTGATTTTTTTTTAATCAATTTATTAATTAGATTTATTGATGGAGAATGCCTAATATCACCAACTTCATTTTTATAACTCAAGCCAAATATAAAAATTTTTTTTCCTTTCAATTTATTCTTATAGTTATTTTCAATAAAATCTATTGAGGTGTTTACCATTTTTTTATTAACATTAATTGCATTGGAACATAACGGAAAATGAGAAGTATTTTTTTTAAAGATTTGTTTTTGAGATATTTTTGCAAATAATGGATCTTTTGTTAAACAATAACCTCCTACACCTAAGCCTGGCAGCATAATATTATTATGAGTTACTCTTTTTTTAATAGCATCTATGATTTCAAAAAGATTTATATTTAGTTGATTTGAAAATTTTAGCCACTCATCTATAAACGCAATATTGACTGCTCTATAACTATTTTCCATCAACTTACATGTTTCAGATGATGTAATAGAATTCAATTTAGTCAGTGGGTATTTCTTTATATTAATAATTTTTGATAAAAATTCCCTACATTTTTTTTCTGAAACCTTATTTATTCCAGAATAAACTCTAAAAAAATTTTTACATGATGTTAAATAATTCCTACCTGGGGTAACCCTTTCAAATGAATGTGCAAGGTATATCTTATTATAATCCAATCCTCTTTTGTTTAAAATATTTTTTATTTTAGGGTAAATAATTTTTTCACAAGTTCCAGGTGGGACAGTTGACTCAACTAGGATTAAAGTATTTTCCGAAATATTTTCTAAAATAGAAATAATAGATTTTTTAAAATTATCTATTTTAATAAGGTTATTATTTTTTAAATCACAATTAATACTTATAATAATGATATCAGCATTTTTATAAGCCTTATTATCAAATCCAAAAGTAATTTTATTTTTTTTTATACCTTGCTTTAAATACTTGCCTAATGATTTATCAGAAGTAGAAATCGGAAATATACCTTGTTTTGCCTCAAAGATTTTTTTATAACCTTCCTTATTTGGTCTATCAATACAGTGTACACAAAAATTATTTCTGAAATTATTACTTGAAACAACATTGACTGCTGTAGCAGCACCTACAGCACCAAACCCTTGAATAATAATTTTTTTTTTTTTCAATCTAATCTTTAACTTGTTTCAAAATCATAAAGGCTTCTGCAAACTCACATCCACATTGACTACCCCTGTATCTTGAAAGTGATTTAATAGAGTCTATAGATCTTGGAAGTGGCTTTTTCATAATCTCTGTTTTGTACAATTGCATTGCACTACATTTTTTTTTTATATATTTGTCTATATTTACAAAAAAATTTGGCTTAAAATTATCTAAAGCAACCTGTGGTCCATGATCAGTTTCAGAAATTATTTCCATCATTAAAATATTTTTAATATATGGGTATCTGAAACTCTTAAATAAGAATTTAAAATTCTCAAATGTGTATAAATGATCAGAATGCACATCGTTATAATAATTTATAAATATAGTGTCAGGTTTAATTTTCTTAATTACTTCACTTGCTCTATTAATAAATAAATCTTTTGGAACTTTATATATTTCTCCTGCTTCAAAGTTTAATTTAAAAACACCATCAAATTTATAAAATTTTTTAACTTTATCAATTTGTATATCTTTTTTTTTGAAGTGATGATCTGTACCACCAAATCCATGTGAATTTGTCACTTGCAACCAATATACTTTTGAATCTTCTTTTTTAAGTTTAAAAATTGTACCACCTGCACCTAGAGTTTCATCATCAGCATGAGCTGAAATTACAACTACTTTTTTGAATATCATTGGATATACTTCGCTCCTTTAGTTAACATTATTTCATGCTTAAGCAAATCTATAGCTGAATCATAAGTCTTTATTATCAAACTATTTCTACTTTTAATAATAATTTTCCCAGGTTCAACATTTTTATCTTTATATCTTTTAACAATTCTTACTTTCCAAACTTTATATATTTTTCCTCTAAATTCTACGTGTGCACCAATGTAAGGTTTTGATAATGAGTTAACAAGATTTAAAATTGATAAACTATTCATTCTAAAGTCAATTTTACCATCTTCATGATTTCGTCTTCTCCAATAATTACCTAATAAAAGTTTTCTTTTATGAATTTTATTCAGGTTCGAATATTTGGTAATATAATCTTTCAAGATAATCATTTTAACAACTTTGATTATTTGATAAGATATAATTTTTTGAATTTTAATATATAAATCTGTTACTGGTGAATTTTTTTTAATATCAATTTTAGTTTGTTCAATTATTTTTCCTGCATCAATCCCTTTATCCATAATAAAGAAAGTTGATGCCGTTGAGCTAAGACCTAAAAAAATTGCCCATATAAGAGGATGTTTTCCCCTATTATTTGGTAGCTGACTTGGATGATGCCCAATTACCAACATATTAGAAATATTTAAAATCTGTTTAGATAAAATGTGACTCCAACCTATGCAAAATAGCAAGTTAATTTTATTTTTTATTAATAATGAAATTATTTTTTGCTGATTATTATTTTTAATTTCATGACAATTAATTTTACTATATTTTTTTTTTAAGTTGACCCAATCATTATTATATCCATCTTTAAAATTCGTTAATATTAGAATAGGTTTAATATCATTTTTTATTAATGCGTTGATTGCTGAGTCAGCTATCATTGTAGATCCAAGAATACAAATTCGTAATTTATTTTTTACCATTTTTAGTTTTAAAATAATTAAAGGTTTCTCTTATACCATCTTCAAGTTTTGTATATTCTATTTTTCCTATAATTTTGTTTGTTAATTTCATATTAGGACATCTTCTTTTTGGAGAATTGTGATTATCTTGTTTAAAAATTAAATTTCGTTTTAAATTTAAAACTTTTAAAATTATATAGGCAAGTTTTTTAATTGTTATTTCTGGTCTTTGTAACCCAACATTATAAATTTTATTTCTAGATTTTGATTTTGTTAACATCAAGATTATTTTAATCGCATCTTTATAATAACAAAATGTTCTGCTATGATTTGGTGACACAATTTCTATTTTTCCTTGAGATGAATAAAATTTTTTAATTAATTCAGGAATAACATGCTTATATCCCATCCTTGGACCGTAAATATTATGAAATCTATTAATTATAAAAGGTAGATCAGAATTAATATATAAAATTTCACCAATTATTTTAGATGCCATATAAACAGTTCGTTTATCTAATATATTGCTTAAGGTAATAGGCAATTTTTCAGATGACGGGTATTTTGTATTGTAATATTTGCCCCCACCATCATAAACTTCTGATGATGAAAAAAAAATTACTTTTTTTAAATTATTTTGTTTTTTTGCAATATCGATTGCTTTAAGAGTAATATTTATATTGTTCTGTAAAGAATGATAACTATTATTAATAACGTTTTTAACTCCCACACTTGCCGCTGCATCAAATATATAATCATAATTTCTTTTAGTGTATTTTAAATTAATTTTTAAAATATTCTTTTTAAGAAATTTAATATTTTTATGTTTAATTAAATTATTAAATTCTTTATCTTTTTTTTTAATCTTAGATAAATCATCTATAATTTCAATCTGATTATTATCTTTTAAATATTCTGCTAAATAGAAACCAATAAAACCAGCACCACCTAAAATTAAAATCTTATTATTTTTCATTAATAACAATCTACTATAACAAGTTAACTACTATTTACACTATATAGAAATTAAAAAAATATTTAAAATCTCATATTTAATTCTTCATTTTAAATATTTATCAAATTCTTATGAAATTTATCTATATTAAAAAATTTAGCTCTAATTAAAGATTTTTGTGAGATTTTTGTGAGATTTTTTCATAAAGTTATTTATAATTAAATAAATTCTTAATATTATTTATCAATTAGTCTATATTATCGAATTCAGTTGTTAAAGCTGCATCACCAACAACTTCAGGTATAGACGAATTGTTACTACGTACAATTAGTTTTCCAGAACTTGGTGCCTCTAATAAAGAATATCAAAATATTCTTTTAATAAATGTCAACTTGGATTAAATAAGCTATAAATAAAATAAGTTAATTAATTACATTTTAATATGAATAAAAATATCTTAATTACTGGGGGTGCTGGTTTTATTGGAATAAATGCAGCAAGATTTTTTTTAAAAAAAAGGTTTAATGTCATTATTTTAGATAATTTCTCAAGATCAGGAACAAAACAAAATGTTAAAAAACTATTAAAAGAGAGTTTCTTAAAAAAAAAAATTACAATTGTTAAACTTGATTTAAGAAATTTAATTAAATTGAAGCAAGTCATCAAAAGATACAAACCAGAATTAATTTTACATTTAGCTGGACAAGTAGCAGTTACAACTTCAATTATCAATCCTTTTGATGATTTTGATATAAATATTAAAGGAACATTAAACTTACTTGAAAGTTGCAGACATAATTCAAAAAAAAGTTTAATTATCTATTCATCAACTAATAAAGTGTATGGTAAAATTGACAGTTACTCAAAAATTGGAAAATTAAGATACATAGTAAATAAAAAAAACATTACATCGGAAAATAATAATTTAGATTTTTATTCACCATACGGGTGCTCCAAAGGTTCTGCTGATCAATATGTTAGGGATTATTCAAGAATATATGGTCTTAATACTGTTGTCTTAAGGCAAAGCTGCATTTATGGAAGAAATCAATTTGGTATTGAAGACCAAGGATGGGTAGCTTGGTTTATAATAGCTTTTCTTATTAAAAAAAAACTTACAATTTATGGAAATGGTAAACAGGTAAGAGATTTGCTTTTTGTGGACGATTTAACAGAATTATTTTTTAAGATTTTTAAAAATAAGAAAAAGTGTTCAGGGCAAATTTTTAATATTGGCGGTGGTATAAGAAATACACTAAGCCTTCTTGAGCTTATTAAAATTCTTAAAACAAAATATAATTTAAAAACAAAAATGAATTTTGGACCAGAAAGAGATGGTGATCAAAAAATTTTTGTAAGTAACAATTCTAAAATTAAGAAATATGTAGATTGGCAACCATCCACTAATGTAGATAATGGCTTAAAGCAAATAATTTCTTGGTCAGAAGAAAACTTATCTTTAATTAAAAAAACATTAAAATAAATAATTTATTTAATAATAAGTAAATCTTTGTAAACTTTTCTTACCTGTGTATGATATGAATGATTTTGAAATTTTTTTGATTGGGTTTTAGAAATCTTTTTTTCTTTTTTTAAATAATTTATATTTGTAAATAATTTATGTATGTGATTAACAATAATATTTTGATTTGATAGATTAAATATTGATTTATTGTGCAATATTTCTTTTAGAGATCCTCTGCTACTAGCTACTATTGGTAAACCAGACTTCATTGCTTCCATGCAGGGAATCCCAAAACCTTCATATAAAGATGGAAATAATAATAAATCAGAAATTTTATAAATTTCAGACATTTGAAATCTTGTTAGATAATTATAACTATAAATCTTATCTTTGTAATTAACATCATTTTGTAATTTAGAGAAATTTCCAATTTTGATAAGAATTATATTTGGGTTTTTTTTAATCAATTTAGAAAAAATTCCTAATGAAAATTTATAATTTTTATAAAACGAAGTATCAAAAACAATAATTTTTTTTTTATTCTTAGGGATCTTGTATTTATTATGAATCTTAATTTTATCAATTTTCTTTTGATTAAAAATATTTTCAACATTAGGGTATATGACGGTAATTTTATCTTTGTCAATTCCTGTATATCTAATTAAATCAGTCTTACTCTGGTTACTTAGGGCAATCACGTGATCAAAGTATTTTATTTTTGATACAGAATATTTAAATAATAGATAACTTCTTTTCAATTTTTTTTGAAAAATAAGAGGAATCAAATCATTAATAGTAACAACTTTTTTTTTTGCATTTAAAAAACTTACCAGGTGAGAATAACTATGATCTATTATATGAGCAATATCACTTTTTTTTGCAAAATATGCTTGAATTGGATAATTTACAAACCTCTCAAATCTCATAATAAAATTATATTTATTAATCCAATTTGGCGTAAATGTTTTGGGTATTATTGATTTGACTAAATTTTTTTTATATTTTTTTTGTCCATTACTAATAAAATTACCAAGCATATCCATACTTGATCTCTTGTCCTCCTTAAAACAAAAATAATATTTAATTTTCATTTTGCATAATTTTATTCATTAATTAAAAGATTAATTAGTTCATTGTTATTTTGTGCATATTTACCTTTTGGATTATTAAAATATGATCTTTTAAAAATATTTTTACCCTCATTAACTTTTAAAAGTATATTGGCTAGTTCATTAGCATTTTTTGGGTCAAAGAAAATGGTGGAATGATATGAGCCGACACTTTCTTTAGCATAATTTAAATTAGAAGCAATTATTGGTAAATCATATTTTTTAGCTTCACTTAATGGCAATCCCCATGTTTCCATCAAAGATGGAAAGATTAAAGCATCAGAATTTTTATATAATTTAAAAATATTTCTTCGTGATTGATAACCTACAAATTTTAATATTTTATATTTGCTATAGGTATTAAAAAAATTTTTAGCGTAATTATTTTGATTTATATTCATTGTTAAAATAATTTTTCCATTAAAGCGTCTATTTTTATCTAAAATTTTTGCACATTGACCCAATAATTCAAAATTCTTATAAATATATGGGTATGATGGATAAAATAAATTTTTTATTTTTTTATTAATTTTTTTTTTTTTCTTGGAATTCACATAATCTAATGGAGCAACGATAATATTATTAATCTTATATTTCTTTATAAATATTTTTTTCATCCATTTGCTTTGTACTATTAAGGATGTGTTGGTTTTGATTAAAAGCTTTATAAAAAAATTATATATATTTCCTTGCAAATAAAAAAAAAAATTGTTTCTTAAATTAGGAAGTTTTAATTTAAAGAAAGGAGATGGTGTATGATAATAAGTAAATAATTTTTTTGAAATTACGTTAGGAGTTAAACTATCTGTAGACAACCAAATATCAGCTTTTATTTTTTTTGAAAATTTTTTTAATCCAAAATAAAATAAATACACTCTATATATAATATTCTTTTTATATAATGGAAATTCTATCTCTCTTAATCTTTTATGTTTATTTACAAATCCCTTTTTATTTACTAGTAAAATAATTTCATAATTTTTAAAATTTTTTAATAATTCTTCTTGTAAATTTTTTACATAACTATGTTGATGAGGATTCATTGTTAAAGCTGAAATAACAAATCTTTTTATTTTATTTTTCATTTTTTTCATAAATAATGAAGATTTTTTTATACATATCTATTTTTTTATAGGCAATATATAATCTTAAAAACTATTTAAAACTTATGGAAATACAAGATAGAGTTGATAGAGAAAAGCATTCACATGAAAATGACGATGTTTTACAACAAAGTATAAAATTAAAAAAAAAATTTAATCATATTACCTCATATCCTGGGTTTATCGAATTATCTAAAAAATTTGATAACTTTTATAAAGACTCGTCAAATAAAGTGGTTCTAGATTATGGATGTGGCAAGGGTATTGATAGTTTAAAATTACTTAAATCAGGAGCAACAGTATATGGGATTGACATTGCCAAAAATTATATTGATGAAACAATTAAACTAGCAACAATTAATGGTTTTTCTGATAACTTATTTAAATTTAAAGTTATGGATGCTCACAAACTTGAATTTGAAGAAAATAAATTTGATTTAGTAATTGGAAACGGCATTCTACATCATTTAGACAAGACAGTAGCAATCAATTCTATTTATAAAGTTTTAAAACCTGGTGGTAGATTAGTTTTTAAAGAACCGTTAGCTGATAATCCATTATTAAAAATTTTTAGGTTTTTAACTCCCAAAGCAAGAACGGTGGATGAAGAACCCTTCTCAAGGAAAGACCTAAGTCAAATAATTGATCCTAATTTATGGGAAAAAGAAGATATGTTTTTTTGTGGTATTATAAATGCACCTTTAGCAATGATAACATCATTTCTGATACCAAAATTCCCTAATAATATATTTTTAAAAATTGGAAATTATTTTGAAAAAAAAATAAATAAGATTATTTTTTTTCAATCATGGAATCAATATGTGTTGATTAATCTTAAAAAAAAATAATGTTAAAAATCATAATTCATGATTATGCAGGTCACCCTTTTCAATTAGAGCTCTCAAAAGAACTATCAAAAAAATATATAGTTTATCATTTTTATTATCAAAATGATTATGGACCAAAAGCAGATTTTGAAAATGATAAAAGTAATAATCTTTTCATAAAAGGAATAGGGGAAAAAATTACTTATAGTAAAAATAATTTCATAACAAGGTTTTTTAAAGATATAAAATATGGACAAGAAGTAGCAAAACAAATTATGGAAATTAATCCTGATATTGTTATTTCTGGAAATTGTCCTACACTAGCTCAAGAACTTATTATCAAATCAAGTCAGAAGAATAATTCTAAGTTTATAATTTGGATACAAGATTTCTATTCTCATGCTGTTAAACTTTTATTAAAAAAAAAATTATCTTTTCTATCCTTCCCAATTTGCTACTTATTTGAATATTTTGAAAAAAAACAATTTCAACAAGCAGATAATTTAATCATTATTTCAAGTGATTGGATTAAAAAACTTTCATCATGGAACGTAAATAAGCAAAAAGTTCATTATATTCCAAACTGGGGTGATATTAAAAATATTAAATATTTAGAAAAAAAACCAATATCTTTTTTAAATAAAAATTCTTTGGATGCAGATAAATTTCGTATAATTTATACTGGTACACTCGCCCTTAAACATAATCCACAAATAATTGTTAATATTGCAAAAAATAATGAAAATATCGATGTCTTGGTCATTGGTACAGGTTCTGGATTTCAACAATTAAAAAATATGTATAATCTTCCATCAAATATAAAAATGCTACCTCTTCATCCATTTAAATTGATGAATGAAATTTTAAATTCAGCCGATGTGTTACTTGGAATTTTAAGTGAAGATGCATCAAAATTTTCAGTTCCTTCTAAAATATTAAATTATCTTTGTGCTGGTAAACCAATTATACTTTCTGCACCACAAGATAATTTATCAGCAACTATTATTAAGGATTCAAATTCAGGAAAAGTCTTTGATCCACATGATTTGAAAGGAATTAACAATTTTTTAAAAACCTTGGTTAAAGATAATACAATTAAGATTAAATATTCATTAAATGCTAGAGATTATGCTAATAAGAATTTTAAAATTAAAAATATATCAATGAAGTTTGAAAATTTAATTAATAATCTCAATAAAATTAAATGAAGAATATTATTATTTTTGGAGGCTCAGGATTTATAGGTCTACATTTTATAAATCATTTATTAATTAATAAAAATTTCAATTTTATTTATTCGATTGATATTGAAGAACCAGTTGATGTCTTTAGAAAAAGACAATTAACAAAATTAAAGAAAAATAAAAAAATTATTTTTATTAAAAAAGATATAAAAGAATCTTTATTGGATTTAAATATTAATGATGTTGATTTAATTGTAGATTTTGCAGCTATACATAAAGAACCAGGACATAATGAAAAAGAATACTTTGACACAAATGTTAATGGTTCAAAAAATATTTGTGAATTTGCAATATCTGTAAATTGTAGAAATATAATTTTTACAAGCTCAATTTCTGTATATGGGATTGGTGATCATGAAAAAGGTGAATATACAAAACCCAATCCTAATACCCCTTATGGAAAATCAAAATTAATTGCTGAAAAAAATTATTTAAATTGGCAAAATAATAATCCAAAGATAAGATTTCTTACTATTTGTAGACCTGGTGTAGTTTTTGGACCAGGAGAGAATGGAAACGTAACTAGATTAGTTAATGCAATTAAAAAAAGAATTTTTTTTTACATGGGTAATAAAGATTTAAAAAAAGGAGGAATTTATATTAAAGAATTAGTTAATACAATTACTTGGATGAATTATAATCAAATAAATAAAAAATTTAACAATGTGGAACTTTATAATGCCACTTTTTATCCTTGTCCTACTATTTTTAACTTTGTTACTTCTATTTCAAATATATTTGAAATAAAATCAAATCACTTTGGATTACCTAAAAATTTAATAAAATTTCTAATATTCTTATCTTCTTTTGTGACTAAAAATTTAAATACAAAAAGCAACTATCACTATAATCGTTTAAATAAATTGTTCATTTCTAACTTTGTAAAACCAGATATATTATTAAAACATAATTATAGATATTTATACAATATAGATTCTTCCTTACTTGACTGGAAAAAAACTAATAGCTCAGATTGGGATTAGTTTAAATTTGTAACTAATTTTTTTGCACATTATTGGTAAAAATTTTTGATATCTCTTCGTTTAAGTTTATATCATTTTTTTTACTTTTCAATTCTGGGTCATGAACATTAATTTTATTTTCTTGATTTTTATTTTCAAAAACATTTGTAACTATATTGCTATCTTGTATTACATCGTTCACTGAATTAATTTTTTCTATTAAATTACTTCTTTGGTTTTGAAATTTTTCGATTTCAATTTTTACAATTTCAAATTTTTTTTGAGTTTCATAAAGTTCATTACTTATTCTTAAATTTTCTTTTTGGTAAAAATCAATTTCAGTATTTGAAATGTTCTTAATTTCTTTACCATCTGGTTTATTTGATCGAATTTTATTATTTTCTAGATTGATATCTAAATCACTTAGTGTCGACATATTATCTATTTTACTATTAAGCTGTGATATTTGTTCGGATAAAACTGAATTTAGTTTCATATTTTGAGATAAAATTTCTTCTTGTTTTAAAACTTTTTTCTTAATTTCATTTTGCTGTGTTATAAAATCTAAAAGTTTATTTATAATAACCATCATTGATCCTAAAAAAAATTTACTTATTGGTAATAAAAATATTTTCAAAACATTAAATATACTGTCTAAAATAATGTCAAATTTATTTTGTTCAAAAACAAAAATTTGATCTTTAGATAAAAATTTAGAACTAAATTGCTCAATTTTTATTTTTAATTTAATTGAATTTTCTGATATCATACAACCTATAGTTTTATTTACCTGATTTGTTAGAATCTGTAAATATTAAAGAATTAATCTCCTTTATATTTAATAAGTGCATAAAAAGTTTTAAAAATTATATATATATCAAGCCATATATTCCAATTATTGAGGTACCATAAATCAAATTCCATTCTTCTTTTCATAACCTCAGGCCTTGGTGTAGCTCCTCTTAGTCCATTAACTTGTGCCCACCCAGTTAATCCTGGGCTACATTTATGCCTTTTTAAAAAACTATTAAACAAAGCTGCATATTTAATATCGTGTTCAACCATATGAGGTCTAGGGCCAACAATTGACATGTCACCTAACAAAACATTTACAAACTGAGGAAGTTCATCAACACTATATCTTCTAATAATTTTTCCAAATTTTAAAACTCTTTTATCACCATCTTGCACTTGAACTGTTTTGTCAAAACTTTCTTTTCTAAGAGTTCTTAGTTTAAAAATTTTAAATCTTCTACCGTCCCAACCAGTTCTATTTTGAGTAAACATAATTGGAAAACCATCTTCAATAATTATGAGAATAATTGAAATAATCAAAATTGGTGAAGCTAAAAGTAAAAATATTATTGAAAAAATTTTATCTAGTAATATTTTAAAAAATAATGGAATACCGTGAAATCTTGATATTTCATAAAATTCGTAATTAAATTTATCAGCTATTAATTTTTTTCCTTTTAAATTATACTTTGTATCTAAATTTATAATTAAGATATCAACAGAAAATTTTAAAATTTTTAATAAAGACTCTTCAATTTGAGTTTTTCCTTTATCAAGTAACCAAACTTGTCCAAGAGCATGATATTCTAATATAGATCTAATATCTTCTTCATTTTTAAATATTGGAAATTTAATTTCACTTTTGACTAAATTTTCATTCTGAGAATTAATATCTAAAATTATACAGCATTTAAAAACATAAATATCATTAAATTTATTTTTTAATAGTTCTTTAATTTCATCATAATTTCCAACTAACATAATATTTTTTTGAATTATATTTTTTCTAACTAAATAATCATAAAGAAAATTAAAAAATATTTTTGACAAAGATATATTAAACAAAACAAAAATTAGTGAAAATAAATAAATTTTATCTATTTGAAAGTTTTTTTTGAAAATATAGAATAATGAAAAAATAATAAAATTAGATATCAACAAAGTAAATATATCTTCTTTTAAAAAAGAAATAAAATTTCTAGTGTAAACAGAGTTTTTTTTATTAAATAAATTTGTAAAGAAGAAACATAAGCACATAAAAAATGAAAAATAAAAAAATTTTGATTGAATGTAAATTTCGATATTTAACAAATCATAAATTGAGTTTTTTTCTAGAATAGAAAATATATAAAATGATAAAAAAATTATTATAGTTTTTGAAAAATTTATAAAAATAATAAAAGCTGAGTCATCGTTTTGAAAAACTTTTTCAAGTCTAAACATTATTAATTTTTTGTATAATATTGAGGACTATAGCTGTAATAATAGCTGTAATAGCTGTCTTTTGATGTATCTAGATCATTCATTATAATTCCATCAATTTTAGCATTTACATTTTGAATTTTTTTAATTGAAGACATAAATGTTGAAGTTCTGGTTTCTTCTGATCTAATCACAAATAAATTATAATCTGAAGCTTGTGCAAGAATTAACGTATCTGATACAGGTTGAACGGGTGGAGAGTCAATTATGACATAATCATATTCCATTTTTAAAACATCAAAAAATTTCTTTACTTGTTCTTTATTAACTATATCGGACATATCAAACCTTTTTTCTCCAGAGGTAATAATATCTAAATTGGTACCTGGCACTTTAAATACTACCTGCTTTAATTGAGCTGTTCCTGAGATAATTTCTCCTAATCCTAAAATTTCTTTATCAAATTGATAAAAACCATTTAAAACAGAAGGCCTTCTAATATCAGCCTCTATAAATAACACCTTGCTTGATTTTTCTAATGATAATGCCAGATTAAAAGCAAAAGTTGTTTTGCCCTCAGATGGGTTACTTGAGGTAACAAGATAGCTTTTATTTTTTTGAAACTTAGACTCTATAGTTGCTCTTGAAGATCTAATAGCTTCTGCAAAATTAGAGGAAGAATTCTCAATAAACATTTGCAATATGTGATAGCCTCTTTTAAGCGTTTCCACTCTTGGTAAAATTCCAATTTGAGGAATATTAGAAGATTCGATTGCTTCTGGACTTTTAATTACTGAAGTATTCATCTCTCTATAATATAATAATAAATAAAAACCCAATACTGAGACAAAAAATACCATGATAGAATCGTTAAAAGGTTTGGGTGCATAAGGGCTAGAAGGTGCATTTGGTGTTTCTATTATTTTTAATTTTGAAACTTGAAGATTTTGAGCTTCATTAGTTTCTTTTACTCTCTGTAAAAAAGATTCGTATAAATTTCTATTGCTTTCAACTTCTCTAGCAAGTTGCATCATACCAGATTCTTTTTCTTCAACTATTCTTAGCTCGTCAGTAGCTTTCTGCATCTCTTCTTCTGAAAGCTTAATAAAATTAGTAAGATTACTTAATTCAAAAGCCTTCTGTTGAATATTTTCATCTAATATATCTTTTAATTGATTTTCTAAACTTGAATTTAATTCCTTAGCTTGAACTATTTTTGGATGCTTATCTGTATATATTAATAGCAAAGATTGAATATTACTTTCATTAGCGTCTAAACTATTTTTAACATTTGATATTTGTTCAGCTGATCTAAGACCTTCAACAGACATTAGTACATCAACATCACCATCAGCCACTTTTATGGATAATAAATCATTTTGTTGTTTTTGATATTTACTTTTTGCCTCAATAATTCTTGCAGATATTGATTCAATTTCATTAATTTTTAATTTTTTCACATTACCCGTATCTACTAAATTGTTTTCTTTTTTATATTTAGATAATTTTTTTTGAGCAATATCCATTTGGGCAACCAGCTCTTTCAGTCTTTCTGTGATTTTTTGGTTTGCGTAACTTGTAATACTAATTTTACTATCTATTTCATATCTCTGATAACTTTCAATAATACTAGTCAATGCTAATTGAGAAATTTTTGGATTATTAGATGTAAATGAAAGCTGAAGGACATCACTTCTAGGTAAATTTTTTACATTAAAGTTACTGCTAAGTGTTTCCTTAAGAAAATTTCTATCAACTATTTTTTTTTTATTTAAAATTCTTTTAAAAAAACTTATTTCATTTTGAGAATAGAAATTTTTAAATTGAGTAATATTTTTTTTATCATTTAAGATATATTCATAAACTTCATCACTCCTTAAAATTGCAATTTGATTATTAATTCTATTATTCATTGAATCTAATGAATACACCTCTTCAATATTTACTAAATTTTGTTCATCTGGGGCAATTACTATAGTCGCAGTACTTAGATATTTTTTTTCTTGATTGAAAGAAATTATAAATGTCAATGAAGAAATTATTAAAGATAACACAATTAGATTTTTTATATTCTTTTTTGCTACTAGGAGAAAGAATTTTACATCCCCAACATCAAAAATATTAAATAATGAATTTAATTTATCTATCATAAGAATTTAGTACACTTTAATAGAAAAATTAAATTTTTCGACAATTTTTAATTGCATATATAGCTGGTAAAATTACAACTTTTATATATTAAAAGGACTTTCAACAATATATCTTTGAATTATAATGAAATTCTAACAAGATGATAATTTTAAATAAAAAAATAATAGTATTTATAACTTTGTTGTATGTTCTTAATGGCTGCGTATCTCTTCCAGGAATAAATAAAAATCCAAAATCTCAAAAACAAAGTGAAAATATAACTAAGTATGAATATTCGATAAATGATGTTGGAATAAATATAATAGATTTAAATTCTTTAAGCGATTTTGAAATAAAAAAATATAATAACAATAAAATTGAAGAACTAGACTACAAAGTAAATAAAATCTCTGATATTTATGATTATAGATATGAATATATTTTGGGTCCTGCTGACAGTATTTCGTTAGACTTAACAGATACTGACGATTTAGATAACACATATTTAATTGATGAGTATGGAATGATTGATTTGCCATTTATTGGAAAAATTAAAATAGCTGACTTAACTCTAAATGAAGCACAAAATATTTTAATGGAGGTAATAGATAATTATTATAAAAATCCTGACATTCAATTAAAAATAGAAGCTTTTAATAGTAGCAAAATACATATTGTTGGAGCCGTAAGAAATCAAATTACTATCAACTTAGATCAAAAACCAATAAAACTAATTGAGGCTGCAATACAAGCGAACTTTAACCCGAGTGCAGCTGACAAACTTTTTGGTACCAAGGGTTTTCTGAGAAGAGATGGTAGGGTGTATAAAATTAATTTAACTAATGCTTTTAAAAGTTCAGATGAAAAAGAAAATTTTTATCTAAAAAAAAATGATGTAATCTTTATCGATAGAAATTCAGATTCCATACACGTATTTGGTGAAGTACTTAAACCAGGTGTATATTATCCAAATTTAGACTACTCATTAACAGAATTAATTTCAACTAGTGGTTTAAATCAACTTACAGCAAATGCAAAAAAAATATATGTTATTAGAGAAACGCATAATGCTTTTTTGGAAATAGATATATTTAAGCTTGATGTTAGAAACCCAGTAAATTTAATTGTTGGAAAAAAATTTATGCTTCAAGAGAAAGATATAGTTTTTGTTCCACCATCAGAAATTGTAAAATGGAACAGAATTATAAGTCTGCTTCTGCCTCAAACTGATTTATTTAATTCCTATAATCCTATTATTCAAGACGGACTTGCATCTGGATCATCTAATGAAACTGGAGGATAATTTTACCATTACCTCAAATTTATTTTTAATATTTTTAATTCTAAAAATTAAAACTTTTTTAAGTGAGCAGATTTTTTATTTAATAAAAAAAAATTTATGAAAAGTAATTGAATCAGGGGAATATGAAATGAAAAATCAAAAAATAAAATAATGATTAGATATGATGTTAACAGAATATTGACAAAACTAATAAATTCTTTTTTTAAAAAAAAAATCAAAATAACAACTAAAATTAAAAAGCTTCCTACCAATCCAAATTCACCAACAAATTCTACCAAATCTCCATGTGCATGATTTGCAAATTTATTACCACTATCTAAAAAATTTAGTTGAAACAATGTCTCAAAACCACCTGTTCCATAGCCAAATATATAATAATCTTTAAAACTTCTAAATCCAAAATTAATTATATCTAACCTGGTAAAATTTTGATCTTTACTAATTGTTAAAACTAATTCTTCATTTAAAAATAAAAATCTATTTAGTAATTCTGATGCTCCAAAATAATAACCAATAATAAATACATCAAATAAAAAGATTAATAAAATAATGTATTTAAATGATCTATTTTTTGTTTTGTCTAAGTAAAAAGTTTCAATAAAATAAAACAATAAAGTAATTAAGAATAAGAAATTACCTATTCTCGAAAAACTAGTCACAATACCAATAGTAATAAAAATAATTGCCAAGCGAGTATATACTTTTATAAAAAAATTATCATTATTTTTTTTAAAATTTTCTTTTTTCAAATATTGTAAACTTGCAATAAAACAAAAAAGTAAAAATATAGAAAAAACTGTTCTGTTAGTAAAAAAACCAGTAGAGGAGTCTTTGTAAAAATTTTTTTTCAAAAAAAATAAATCTGGGTTACCATTTAAATATAAAACAACTGCAAAAAAAGAAATGATAGCTCCAAAAAAAGATAGAAATAAATAAAATCTATATTGATGCCTCTCTGTATAAAAAATCATTTTAATAATTAAAACAGATATAAATAAAGTTACAAAATTTAAAAATTGAAAAAAAGAGTTTGTTGGAGATAAACTAATCGCACTTAATGAGGTGTTAAAATTTAATTTTTTTATTATATTAAATTTTTCAAATGAAAAAAACTTTAATACTTCTATTGGAAGAGGAATAATCTGAAATATCAAATATGATAGAAACAAAAAGTAAAATACAATTGGGATTTTACTTTTTTTACAAAAAATATTAAAATGTAACTTATAATTTTTATCTTTTAGACAAAATAAGAATAATAAACTAACTAATATAAAATTAATTTGAATTGATATATTGGAATTTCCACCATTAAAAATTGTATAAATTGTTAAAATAAAAAAAAATAAATACTGATGCTTTTTATTTTTTGAAATTAGCATAATTAATTAGGTGAAACATTTTTATCAAAAACTTCTTCAAAATCTTCTGCAGATACAGCTTCTCCATTTTCAATTTTAGATTTAATAGTTTTTAAAACAGTATTTGTGTTTTTATTTTTCTCTATAATTTGAACAGCCTTTTCAGGATTTTTTTCAACAACTTTAACAATTACTTCTGTGATTTTTTTCTTACTTTCTTCATTTTTATTTGCACTGTTAACTATTTTATCTCCTATTGTTCCCTTAC
>Ga0209047_1001327_pt1 | contig 18323 bp, 10 predicted proteins | sample SaaInlV_165m_DNA_3_FD_184681 | JGI IMG/M metagenome (GOLD analysis project Ga0209047, IMG submission 184681) | Marine microbial communities from expanding oxygen minimum zones in the Saanich Inlet - Saanich Inlet SI037_S3LV_120m_DNA (SPAdes)... | ecosystem: Environmental > Aquatic > Marine >...
TCTGCTGGATCTGTTCATCCCTGGTGATGGCATCGAGGGTCGTCGTCGCTCCGATGACCACACTGCCATCTTTTGATTCTGTAATGCCATGGAGAGCATCGATCCCTCTCAGAGAGACGACCGACTCGGCACTTTGGTGACGACGCTTCATGTTGGGAAACAGATCGGTGCCTCCGGCAACCACTCTCGTGTTGGCTGGATCGGTGGCGAGTAAGGCGACCGCCTCCTCGATGGTTTCCGGCTGATGAAAGGTGAATGCAGGTAATCTCAGCATCAGTTGTCCCCCTTCACCGCATCCTTGCGTTCGGTCATGGTGCCGGTTCCATCTCGAACTCCCGCATCCTCGATGTTGATGGCCTTCCCATCGCCACCTTCCGCAGGTGTCGGAACCAGTAGCGGCACTCCAAAATCGATCTCGGGGAAGGACTTTGGCCCGAAGCGGCCCGGCTTGCCCTTCTCTTTCGCCTCGATCGCCTGCTTGACCATGTGCGGCGCGATGGGGACCTGATCGATTCGTACTCCCACCGCATCGAAGATGGCATTGGCGACCGCAGGCATCATCGGAAGCAATGGACCCTGCCCCACTTCCTTGGCTCCGAAGGGGCCATTGGGATCGGGGTCTTCGATGATGTAACTGGTCACTGGCGGCATCTCGGCAAAGGTCAGCGACTTGTACTCCAGCATCGATGGATGCTTGTGCACCAGCGCATCGGATCGTTTCTTCGGCAGGCGGCGGTAGACTTGCTCTTCCATCATCGCCTCGCCCAGGCCCATGTAGACCGATCCCTCGATCTGCCCCATCACCATTGCCGGATTGATGCACTTGCCGACATCGTGTGCCATCCAGACATGTTCGATGCGGTAGATGCCGGTCTCTCGATCGACCTCTGCTTCCACCACCGCAGCGCTGTAACTGTATGCGGGGGAAGGTCCAACCCCGGCACCGCGGTAGCGACCGGGAGAACGTGGAGGGGTGTAACTTCCGGTGGTTCCCAGGGTACCGAAACGCGATTCCGCCTCGACCACGGCTTCCTGGAAACTGATTCCGTGGTCCGGATTCTCGCCATGGAAGACGCGACCATCGGCAAAGACCAGTTCCCGTGCCGGGACATCGAGCTTTCTTGCGGCTCCCCTGGCGACCAGGGTGCGCGCCCGTTCGGCAGCCTCGATGGCAGCATTTCCAGCCATCAGGGTCACTCGCGAGGAGTAACTACCGAGATCGACCGGAGTCAGATCTGTATCGGCAACGCACAGACGGATGTCTTTGAGGTCGATCCCGAGGATCTCGGCCGTGATGGCTGCGATCACCGAATCGGATCCCTGACCAATCTCGGTCTCGCCGCAGAAGAGTGCCACCCCTCCCGAACGATCGAGTTTCAGTTGCACTCCCGATTGCGGCATGTGATTCCAGTAGATGGGAAGGCCTGCTCCACTGAGGTAGGAACCGCAGGCGAGGCCGAGCCCCCTGCCCTCCGGCATCTTGCCATGGCGTTGGTGCCAGCCACTTCCCTCTACCACCGCCTCGATGCATTTGCCGAGGCCCATCGAACCGACCTTCAGCCAGTTCGAGGTGATGCTATCTGGCTTGACCAGCTGCTGCATTCGAAGAGCAGCGGGATCGATGCCCAGTTGATGGGCGATCTTGTCGAGGTGCACCTCGAAGGCGAATCGGGGTTGTGGAGTTCCATGGCCCCGCTTGGGGCCACAGGGAGCCTTATTGGTGAAGGCACGGATGCTCTCGAAGCGATACTTCGGCAGATCGTAAGTGACCGTTTGTAGAGCCCCGGTGTAGTAGGTACTCGCCACGCCATAGCTGCCGTACGCACCGCCATCGAGGGCGGTCTGCAGGTGCTGGGCGGTAAGAGTGCCGTCCTTCTTGACCCCGGTACGAATCTTCATCAGCACCGGGTGTCTGCCCCGGTGACAGTAGAAGACCTCTTCTCGTGTGAGACAGATCTTGACTGGTCGACCGAGGGCCAGCGCCATCTTTGCCGCACAGATCTCGTGATTGAAGGGATCGCTCTTGCCACCGAACCCACCACCGTTGGGGCAAGCGATGACCCGTATTCTTGCGGCGGGCAGTCCCAGCACCTTGGCCAGCGAGCGGTGCAAGTAGTGAGGTGTCTGGGTCGAGGAGTAGACGGTGATCCGATCGGTTTCCTCGGTCAGAGCTACGGTTGCGTGCTGCTCCATCGGCAGGTGAGTATTGCCCTCGAAGTACATGACGTCCTCGAAGATCTGATCCGCTTCTTCGAAGCCAGCATCGACATCGCCGAACTCCATCGACAACTTCTTGTGCAGGTTGCCCTCATCGCCGTACTCATGGATGCGGGGCTCAGGAGTGGCAATCGCCTCCTCGACCGTCGCAATCGTCTCCAACGATTGGTACTCGACCTCCACTGCCAGTGCCGCCTCGTGCGCCTGGTCCTCGGTGAGAGCGGCCACCGCCACCACCGGATCTCCGACAAATCGAACCTTGTCGATGCAGAGTGCATGCTCATCCTGGCTGACCGGCAAGATACCGAAAGGGTCGGGCATCGAATCCCCGGTCAGGAGGCCCACCACCCCTGGCATCGCACTCGCCTTGGAGGTGTCGATGGAGACGATCTTTGCGTGCGGCACCGTCGAGCGGACCAGTTTCATGTGAACCATGCGAGGGAAGGACAGGTCGTCGGCAAAACGGGTCTGGCCAGTTACCTTGGCGCGACCATCGACCCGTCGAAAGGGCGTTCCGATCAGTCGTAACTGATCACTGGTCACCGGTCCCTCTTCGTCATCGGCGTGCACCGTATCAGACATCTGCAGCCTGCTTCCCGGGCAGCGGATCGCCATAGATCGCACTATCAGGCGGTTGGTATTGATCGTCTCCCCGCAGCTGGGCAGCAGCCCATTCGATCGCCTCGAGAATCTTGTGGTAGCCGGTACAGCGACAGAGATTACCGGAGAGGGCCTCGACGATTTGATCTCGTGTGGGCGAATCGTTCTCTGCCAGCAGCGCCTGTGCAGCCAGCAGGATGCCCGGAGTACAGTAGCCACACTGGGCCGCTCCGAGATCGGCGAAACACGATTGAAGCGGATGCAATTCGTTACCTTGCATCATGCCCTCGACCGTCTCGATCGATCGGCCCTCGCACTCGGCGGCCAGTTCCAGGCAACTGAGAACCGGCTTGCCATCGATCAGCACGGTACAGGTGCCACATTCGCCCAGCTCACAGCCATGCTTGGTGCCGGTGAGACCCAGTTCTTCCCTGAGCACCTCCAACAAACTGTGATGGACGGCAAAGGCGACCTGTTGTGGCTCACCGTTGACCCTCAGGGTCCGGGTGGTGGATTGCTGAGACATGTCCCCCCGATTCGCGGATTTACTCGAAGGATGGCACCCGGGAGTCGTAGGGCTGTGAAGGCCCTGGAATCTCCTGCTCGGTACCAGTGATGCGATTGCTGGAGTCGACCCTGACCACCCTGGGTTGATGATGCTGAACCTTCGATTCCTCCAGCTCAACCCAGCTGGCGATGATCACCACATCCCCTGGCGAGTTCTGATGGGCGGCCGCACCGTTGATGCAGATGGTCCCCGATCCCGACTCTCCGGGTAGAGCATAGGTAACGATTCGACTGCCCCGAGTGATGTTCCAGATGTGGACCTGCTGCCCCGAGACGATGTCTGCCGCCTCGAGCAAATCGGTATCAATCGACACCGATCCCTCGTAATCCAGGTCGGCCCCGGTCACCGTGGCCCTATGAATCTTTGAATGCAGCATCGTACGCCGCATGACTCGCACCTATCCTCTCGGGCCTGAACTAGCAGTGTCTGGTGAAGTGAGGATCATATCCTCATGGGCCCGTCTGGGAACAGTGATTCGACTCGATCCAGCCACCAGATTCGATCTTCCGTGATGCCAGATTGGTTGCCCCATCCGGCTCGATACGGCAGGATGATCGAGATCTCGGGGGAGGCGATAGCCCACCGACCCAGGATCCAGATGACTCCGATCAAATCCCGCGGAAGGGGGCCACAGATGGACACGATCTCCTTCCAGGTAGATCCCGCTCGATACCGGCACTGGGACGTCTCCAAGCAGGCCTCGGTGATGCGGATCCACATGAATGTCGATCCGCAATTTCCACTGCAGCAGGGGTACGAACTGAAGTTGAACTCCTACGACCTGGGAGTGGATATCGAACTCGCAGACATCGTTCGCCGGCTTCGATTCGAGCACCCAGAGATCACCTCCCTGGTGATCAGCAGCGGTCACGAACAGGTCTTCTGTTCCGGAGCCAACATTCACATGCTTGGAATCTCGAGTCATTCCTGGAAGGTGAACTTCTGCAAGTTCACCAACGAGACTCGCTGCGAGTTGGAGGACTGGGCCGCCCAGGCGAACGTTCGTTCCATCTGTGCCGTCACCGGCCCTTGTGCAGGGGGTGGCTACGAGTTGGCCCTCGCCTGCGACGAGATCTGGCTGATCGATGACGGGAATAGCGCGGTGAGTTTACCCGAGACTCCACTGCTGGGAGTTCTCCCCGGCACTGGCGGTTTGACGCGCCTGGTCGACAAGCGCAAGGTTCGCCGCGACCGAGCCGATGTGTTCTGTACCCTTGCCGAAGGATTCAAGGGCAAGCGAGCTCTCGAATGGGGTCTGGTCGACGTGGTCGCCCCCCGATCAAAATTCGATGGGCAACTGCAACAGTATCTCGATCAGATCGAAGCGGATCGATCCGGCCGCAGTGAACGCCAGGGGATCACACTCGGGCCCATCGAGGTCACCGAAGAGAACGGTGTGAGAAAGACCTCGACCCTATCCGTCGCCTACAAACCTGAACAACGCACCGCCGAGTTCACCTTCCAGATCCCCTCCGTGGCGGGGGCCCCCACCACGCTGAAGGAGATCCACGCCGCCGGAGATTCCTTCTGGCCATTGAGATTTGCTCGAGAACTGGAAGATGCGCTGCTCGACCTGCGGGTCAATCGAACAGGAATCGGGCTGGCACTGATTCGTACCCAGGGAAATCTCGATGACATCCAGGCGTGGGATCAGATCCTCATCGACCATCGCGGAGACTGGTTCATCGATCAGGTCCTCCATCTGTTCAGCCATGTAATTCAGCGGCTGGAGCGTACTTCCTGCAGTTTCTTCGCACTGGTGGAACAGGATTGCTGCTTCGGTGGCTCGATGCTAGAAATCGCACTCGCCTGTGATCGGATCTACATGCTGGATGAGGATGGTGTCGAGGTGCAGCGCTCGCCGATGAATGAAGGTTTGCTCCCGATGACCACCGATATCACCCGTACCGATTGCCGACTGCTGGGTGAAGTCGAGCTGGCCATCTCCACCATCGGGAACTACTCCCGCCTCAACGCCACCGCCGCCGAGAAGATGGGGCTGGTCACCGAGGCACTCGATGAATTCGATTACGAAGACATGGTTCCCGTGGCCATCCAGGAACGAGTCAGCCTCTCCCCCGACTCGCTGACCGGCATGGAGGCCAACCTCCGCTTCGCCGGCCCAGAAAACATGGAGAGCAAGGTGTTCGGTCGCCTCAGTGCCTGGCAAAACTGGATCTTCATCCGCCCCAATGCAACGGGGCCCAATGGCGCATTGACCCTGTACGGAAGACCCGAGAGGCCTGACTTTGCCTGGGATCGAGTCTGAATGTTCTGCATCGCATCCCAGAGAAGAGGAAATCGATGAGCAGCGTGGATCGCACCGGAAAGATTCCCAACAATGTCGACCTCGCCGGAGACAAACGACTCCAGCGAGCCCTGGAGCACTGGCTCCCACTCTACATGGAGTGGTGGAACGACATGGGACCTGCAGGTTTCCAGACCAATGACATCTACCTGCGAACTGCTGTCTCGGTGGAAGCCGGTGGCTGGGCCAACTTCGATTATGTCAAGATGCCTGAATATCGCTGGGGAATCTTCCTCACACCGAACGATTCAGTCAGCAGCATCGGATTCGGTGACCACTACGGAAAACCGACCTGGCAGGAGATCCCCGGAGAGTATCGTGGGAACTTGCGTCGAATCATCGTGACCCAGGCAGACACCGAGCCTGCATCGGTGGAACAACAACGTTTTCTGGGAACGATTGCGCCTTCACTCTACGACATGAGAAACCTGTTCCAGATCAATGTCGAAGAGGGCAGACATCTGTGGGCGATGGTCTATCTGTTGTTTCGTTTCTTCGGCAAAGATGGTCGCGACGAAGCGGAGGAGTTACTCAGCCGCCGCAGTGGGGACGAAGACAAGCCGAGGATCCTCAACGCCTTCAATGAGGCTTGCGATCACTGGCTCTCCTTCTTCTGCTTCACCCACTTCACCGACCGCGACGGTAAGTTCCAGCTCGCCTCACTCGCCGAAAGTGGATTCGAACCGCTCGCCCGAACTTGCGACTTCATGCTCACGGAAGAGGCTCACCACCTGTTCGTGGGAGAAACCGGCCTCGATCGAATCATCAAGCGCAGCGCTGAACTGACCCGGGAAACCGACGGTGACCCGACGAGAGCCGGCGGAATTCCGCTCGACATGATCCAGCGCGCCATCAATTACTGGTTCACTTTCAGCCTCGACCTGTTCGGCGGTGAGATCTCTTCCAATGCAGCCAACTTCTTTGGCGAGGGTCTCAAGGGGCGATTCAAAGAGAAGTCGCGCTACGAAGATCACGTCATGAAAGATGGAATCAAGGTAGTTCCTCAGGTCCTCGCCGGGAGACTCGTCGAGGAGGAAGTCCCCTACCGTAATGCCATCAACGAGGTGCTGCGTGACGAGTACATCGATGACTGTCAGCGTGCTCTGCGCAAGTGGAATAAGACCCTCGAGAAGTCAGGATTGGGGATCGAGTTGTCACTTCCCAGTCGAAGATTCCACCGGCACCAGGGGATTTATTCCGATCATCCTTTTGACCCCGAGGGGAACCTCATCACCAAAGAGGCACTGGAAGCCAACAGCAGCCGCTGGCTACTCAACTCCGAAGACAATGACTACCTCGTCTCCATCATGAATCAGGTGATCGAACCGGGGAAGATGGCCAACTGGATCGCTGCTCCCTCACGCGGGATCAATGGCCAGACGCTGGAATTCGAGTACGTCCGCCTCTGATCGAGAGGCTGCTCCTGCGGGATACGTCCGCGACGGGGGCTCACTTCATCGGAGAGTGGTCGGAGGGTGTAATTCGCCCCAGCAGGGCATCGGCAATCGCCTGCTGATGGACCGGTCTGTAGCCATGGGCAGTGATCACCGAAATCGCCGCTCCCGCGGGAACGGCCACCAGATCGCGCGGATCTTCCAGCAACACGATGATCAGTCGATCCTGCTGGGCCGCCACCGCTTCGACCAGCGCTCGAGCCGATGAACTGTGGCGGAATCCCTTCAGCACCAGGATCGTTTCCGCTACCCCTCGAGCTGTGGTGAGTACCCGCTCGATCTGTTGTCGGCTCGGTTCCGAATCGATCGATAGGGTCTCCACGCCATCGGCCAACTCTTCTGCCAGGAGATTCAACTCCACCCCTTGAAGAGGATCCTCAACCGGGCTGGTGGTGTGCAGTTGAGGCAACACCAGTAATCCCTTTGTCGATCGTGACAGTGTCGCCGCTGGCCCCGCCAGCAGAGTCGTTCCGCAGCGGGCGATCTCCAGCGCCACAGACTCGCCGTGGGGAGTGGCGATCGGATCCTTCACTGGAATCCTCGACAGCGAGTCGAGTCGAGTAAGACTCTGTTGATGTTGCGCCTGCCTGTCCTGGTCCTCTTCGATGAGGCATTCGAGTACCCGCAGAGCTTCCAACTGCCGAGCCGAAGTATGACTGACCAGCAGAGCATCATGGCCCGCTTCTGCCGCCCCCCGGATCACCTGCTCGAAATCAAATCCAGCGACACCACCCATCTCCAGGCAATCGGTGATGACCACTCCCCGATAACCAAGATCCTCTCGCAGGTAACTCACCGCAGCAGCGGATGTCGTGACCGGATCGACCGGGTCGAGACGCTCTGCGATCACGTGAGTCGTCATCACCATCGATGCTCCCGCAGCACTCGCTCCCGCGAAAGGCAGCAGGTGAGTCTCACTACCCTGACTGTCCAACCGGGGCAGGCCATGGTGAGGATCGAGTTGGACCGGACCGATTCCTGGATAGTGTTTCCAGCAATCGTGGACCCCTTGCTGCCGGTGCCCCCTACCGATCTCGGTCGCCAGTGCCAACGCCAGTGCCGCGTCCGAGCCAAAGGAGCGAGATCCGATTCCGCGAGATTCACTGCACTCGATCAAATCGACACAGGGTGCAAGGTTCACATCGATGCCGATCTGGTGCAATTCCTGGCCGGAGATCTGGCCTTGAAGCCTGGCCAGTTCGAGCGCACGGCTTCGATCGTTGCAGGCCGCCGCGCCCAGCGACAGGTTGCCGGGAAAGATGGTGATCCCCTCGGGGATCCGTACCACTCTGCCACCTTCTTGATCGATGCAGATGCGAAGATGGGATCCCAGCAATTCTCTCAGTTGAGTCACCAGGTCGGCCAACCTTGCACGAGATGTGACGTTTCTGCCGAACAGGATCACCCCACCCGGATCGATCTGCTCGAGGTGGCGGGAAGTCTCCGGTGAGATTTCAGGATCGGGAATGCCGATCCATAATCGCCTGCCGATCATCGCTTCTCCCTCGGTTCGATAGCGCAGATCCCCGCGGTCAATGGCGCACTGATGACGATCCACCAGGGCCAGGCAATCCACGCATCTTCGATACCCAGTAACGGTTTCTGAAAAAACAGTGCCAGCCCAACGATGCTACCCACGATCAGACCCGTCACGGCACTGCGCCCACTGCCGCGTCGCGGAAGAAATGCGGCACACAGAAACACACCGAGTAGCGCACCGTAGATGATGGTCATCGAGGAGAGTGCCAGTGTGACCAGATCCTCGGTGGCTGACCAGCCCCGTTGTTGTAGCCACGAAAATCCCATCGCCGTCAGCGCCAGCAATGCGGTGATCACCACTGCGATGATTCGCATCGACCGCGGCTGATCTTTGGCCTGCTTCTGCAACACATCGACGCTCCAGGTCGCAGAGATGGCACATATGGCAGAATCGAGACTCGACATCGCAGCCGCCAGCAGCCCGGCAAGAAAAAGCCCCAGCAAGCCGGACGGCAAGTGGGTCCGGGCGAAGAGCGGCACCACATCCTGGGAATCGATGAGGGTCTCGGGTGGGATAAAGGCACTGGAGCACGCCAGCGCTGTTCCCAGCAGCAGGAACAGCATCGTCAGGGGAATGTTGAGGATTCCAGAGAACACCAGCGCCCGACCTGCAGAGCGACCGTCCTTGCAAGTTAGCAGCCTCTGGACCATGTCGTGGTCGGTCCCATGAGTCGCCATCGTGAGAAAAAATCCTCCGATGAGTGCCACCGGCAACGACTTGCCGTCCGACAACCAGCCAAAGAAACCGCTCCCACCTTGGCGAGCCACCTCGGAAGGCCACAAGATGATCCGGGTGGAATCGTTCTGTCCCATCCAATCGAGAAAAGTCTCCACTCCTCCGGGAATCGTCGCCACCGCCACGAACAGGAGCGCCAGTCCAGAGACGATGAACAGTCCGCCCTGGATCACATCCGTCGCAATCACCGAACGGATCCCACCGATTCCCGAGTAGATTCCCGCGACCACTGCGCAAATCAGCACAGAGAACTCCATCGAAACCTGTGTTAGCGCAGAAAATGCGATGGCTGCGAGATAGAGCCGAACCCCACTGGCGAGAATCCGCCCGACCACGAACGCCAGAGCGGTGCCGCGCCAGGCCACCGGGCCAAAGTTCTGTTCGATCAACCCGTACACCGTCTTGATGCCGAGTCGGTGGTAGAGCGGAACCAGGGTTCGTGAGAGAAGGATCTTGGCGATCAGCGCCCCGAAGGCGAACTGCAGGTAGTACCAGTTCATCTGAGCGAAAGAATTCTGCGGAACGCCGATGAAGGTGGCCGCCGACAGTTCAGTAGCGATCAGCGAGAGCATCACCGCAGTCGGGCCGAGACCACGGCCCGCCAGCAGCAAATCATCGGCGTTGTCGCTACGACGAGACACACGAAGTCCGATGGTCAATACCAGAGCCAGGTAGCCGCCGATGACGAGCCAATCGAGCAAAGACATGGCAGGAGGATATCGCCAACTAGCTTCATCTACAGCCCACGATCGACTGGAAATTATCCTCCCAGCCGGGACAATCAGGAAATGTCGAATTCCACCAGACCACAGCGAGACCCTCGTCTCGACCAGATCTTCTCGGATGAGCCCGATACCGTGGGCGATGCTTGCCTGGAACTGGTCCCGATCGTTTTTGATGACCCGGAACTGGAACAGCACCTGATCGATCTGATCCAATGGACCCTCGATCAGGGGGAGGGCTTCGATGGCGGAGAACTCTGCTGCGCTTTGATCCTGGGCGAAATTCGTTGCGCCACCAGCACCGACACCCTGCTCAGATGCCTGCAACAAGAGGATGAGATCCTTCAGCGAATCTCCACACGCTCCCTCCAGCGAATCGGCGCCCGCTCCTTCGATACAATTCTTGAACGACTGGAAGATCCAGACATCGAAGGTGAGGTGGCCGCACTGATGATCGAGAGCCTCGAGGGTATCTCCCTTCACGACCTCCCCGATAGCCGTGATCGCATCGAGACCCAGCTACGCCTCGACCTGACACGACCTCACCTTCCGAACCTGAGGAAGGAAGCGACGGCGATCGCCCTCGCTCATCTGGGCGTGGCAGAAGCTACAGAATTGATGGAGCAGGTCTTGCGGAGGGATTACCCCGGAGGCAATGCTTTCATCCTCGACGCTCTCGAATTTCTGCAAGAGAATCCCGAGGGGCTGAAGGGGCATGCAGAGGATCCCATCGAACAGGTCGTTCGGTGGTTGGAGGATGAAATCGTCCCCGGTGGGGATCTGGATCCGGCTCTGTGGCAGGATTCCCTGAGCGAAGTTCTGCCATCATCCGAAGCTGCGGATGATGCCGATCCCGAGGCCACACCCCGCTGAGGAGCGGCCTAGACCTCCTCGAAGAACCACGGCTTGAGCGCCTGCAAGTTCTCCTCGTAGCCTTCCGGATCCAGCAGCCAGCAGGTACTCGCCACCGAAGAGAGCAAACTGTTGCCGTCTTGAGGGGTGAAGCAGAACCCGGTGATCTGGGTCCCATCGACCACCGACAACGTTTCGTGGGGAATCACCGTCTGGTTGAGAATCCGGCCGAAGAAGCCATGATCGCGGCCAAAACTGAACACCTGGTTGGCGGACTTCTTGTAGGTGAGCGCCAATCGGTCATTTTCCTTCACCAGTCCCAGCAGTTTCTCGACAGTGGTCGGCTCCTTCACCTCAAGCCTGAACCTGAGGGTGTGCATGTACTGTGAATTCAATTTCACGGCACTCGAGAACAACTGTGGGAATTCGAGATTCTGGGTCTGAAACAAGTGATACGCATCTCTGGCATGGTGCGTCCCAAACTGATCGTCCCCATGCTTCCCCACCTGGGGTGAGGGAGCAAATCCTGAATCCTGACTGACGTCATTGGCTCTTCTCATGCAAACGAAGTCGGCGGAGACCAGATTATTTGGCAGGGATCCATTCCCCAGGGCCATCGTCTTGATGATTGCTGCGAGGTTATGGGTGTTACAGGAGACGACATGGAGATACCGATCTTCCCCGGGGATCAGAGCGTCATCATTGATGCCTCGAGCATACATCTTGCCAAAGCCAAACTCGGACCCTTGCGCGACAAAACCTTTGACGCCCGAGGCGGATTGATAATATTCCTCCTTGTTGGTAAGACCCGCACCGGAAGGAGTGCAATCGATCACTACCGAGGATCGCTCGATGGCATCACTTGTGACGAAGGAGGGGCGGATTCCGATCTTCTCGAATCCAGAGATGGTTTCCTTGGCGGTCGAGAGCTTGGCTCCGCGGTCGAGAAGAGTCTTCACCTTGGATCGATCTATCAGATTGGGTGAACGCTTGTTGAAGGTCACCTCGTCGATCCCGAGTTGATCCTTCAGGTGGCAGAGCAACCCGATGAGTGGCTCGCCGATGGTTCCGGTACCCACGACATGGACAATTCTAGACATCACGGTCCCCCAGATAGTTTCTGACTTGAGTCATCCGTCTGTTCCAAATGGTGAGCCGACATGCTACGTCGACATGGCCCAGGGAGCCTCTTCGACTCTCCTCCATCGAGAATATTCGATGAATCTGGCTGGTGCGACAAATCTCGCACCAATTGCCTTGGAAGCCATCCTCGAGGAATGAGAAGAGGCCCTCCGGGAATCTCCCGAAGGGCCTCTTTGTTGGCAGAACCACTCGAAGGAAGGTAGCCGCTCGACTTATGGACAGGCCGGATCGTCTTCACAATCGCTATCCACACAATCGATGGAACCGTCCAAGTCGTCATCGAGACCGTTGTCACAGATCTCCAGCGGACGTTCTGCAAATCCGACCGTCACGCTATCGATCTGGGGAGTCGATCCCGGATTGGCCGGATCTGCGTAAAGGAAGTAACGCATCACCACCGACTGGGGGTCTCTCAACTTCGAGGGATCGGAAACGATTCCCAGCAAGGGACCAGGCTGTCCCGATGCGGTGTCACTGTGACCGTAGCCCTCGTAGAGCACCTGCAGGTTGAGTGCGCTTCCAGCCAGGAGGTCGGCCACTGCAGGATCCACTAGCAGACCAGAATTCAAGCTTCCGTCATCGCTGACCAGCACATATGGAGTCGATGCAGCAGAACTGAGATCGGCGCCAAAGAGCGAGAAAGAACCCACTGACGGCGCCGGAGTGACGTCGATCCCCGTATCGGAGAAGCCCAGCGGAGTCTCGACTCTCACCCAACCCTCCGCTCCACTTCCACCAGAGTTGGAGGAAGAAGTGATCGGATAGGGACTACCTCCTGGGTACGGCTGATTGGCGAATCCTCCGCTGACGTCGAGGGTGGCACCCGGTTCAACGATGACGACGCTTCGCCCACGAACCCGGATCGCACCCCCTGCACCCGCACCACCGGCAGCCGCTCCCTCAGGGGCGAGGTATGACTTCCCTCCGGTGGCATAGATGCCAGCGGTAGAATGAATCACCATCGGTCCGCTAGCGGTGATCTCGAAGTATCCACCACCACCACCACCACCCGATCCCGGAATCTCAGTATCGCTATCGGTATCATAGATGGAGCCACCCCCAGCACCGCCCAGGCCGCCCACATTCAGCGGAAGGCTGGACCCTGGGTTGTCAGGGTCGGGAACGATGAAGGATGCAGTACCATAGGCACTTCCCCCTTGCCCCGCCCCGGGGAGTTCTGGATCGGTACACGCGCCGGCGCCGGTTCCATTCGATCCAGAATCGGCATAGCCACCGCCACCACCGCCACCGACCGTGCAGGTCATTCCGGATCCTTCAGCGGCCTGGCCACCCGTCGATGCCGCGATCAGATCGGGAGGAATCGTGCCGCCTGGATCGCCTCCAGGTGGGACTCCGCCGTAAATCAAGTTGGCAGGAATTCCGTCAGGAATCCCCCCATCTTCGCCATCAGTGAGGAGCCCTGACTGGGCCAATCCACCCTGGCCCCCGACTCCTCCACCGGCACCAGCACCACCACCCGGGGCGATCACTGGATTGACGGGATCGGTCAGATCAGGGATGCCTCCCGGCAGGCCGCTCACATCCACGGTTCCCGACAAATCGACACTGCCGGCAGATCTCAGGATGAGTGAGTTGAGTCCTACCGCCTCGAGTACGGCAAACTCCTCGATGATGATCGAAGCAAACTCGAAAACTCCATCGAGGCCGTTGTCGTAGATCAAACTACCCACACCATTGACGATGGTTCCCGCATCGGTATCCGCCAGATATGGACTATCGGCAGCGGTCAAAAACATCACCGTGGTCCCGACACCCACCTCGATCAGGCCGGAGGAGACTCCAAAGGAGGTCCCTGCACCGACTCCGAGAGGTGGGAAGAGGGTGTTCACATCAATCGTTCCAGGAGCCACCAGGGCACCATTCATCTCGAAGCGAACCTGACCATCTGCACCCGCTCCCCCCTTCTGGATCTGCGATCCGTTGGGGGATTCGAGTTGGATTCCACCGAATCCTCCGATCGCCTGAATCGATGCCGAGGCACCCACTTCCAGGTCACCGGTCGCTCTCACGATCAGCGTTCCACCACCGCCACCGCCACCGGCTCCGGCAGTCGTTCCCTGAACGCCGCGCTGGCCGCTTCCACCGGAGAGCAGGATGGAGCCGTTGATCCGCATCGAACCATCGACCACGATGCCCAACGCTCCGCCGCCACCGCCACCGCCACCGCCATTGTTGACGACGGGGACCGCAGTCGTGGTGGCGCGCCGTGTTCCGGCTCCACCACCGCCTCCGCCACCGCCACCCCTGAGTTGAACCCCAAGGGAATCGGTTGTCGGGAAGCCGCCATCTCCATTGTGGCCTCGATTGGTGAGGTTGTAGGACGTGGTGATAATTCCTGGCTTGCCGTGGGTTCCACCACCTCCTCCACCGGCATTGCCGGCTCGAGTGGCGTAGATCGACGCCGGGATCACCAGGTCGAGAGAAGTACCGCCGCCTCCTCCGAATTCTCCTGCAGTCGACGGAGTGACACTAGAGATCAGCTGGGTAGCGGCATTGAGTTCCATCATCGAGCCCGATCCGCCAGCACCTCCGGCAGGACCGCCCAATCCACCGGCAGCAGGAGTGGTCCCTGCCACCCCTTCCAGACCATCTTGGCCGGAGAGGTCGAGGGTTCCCGACATCAGGAATACCAGGTCATCCGGATTCCCGGTGCCGGAGCAGCGAATCACCACCGGCGCATCGATGGGACCGGTCAGTTGGACGATCGCATTCTCCTCCAGATTGAAGGTGCGCATCTGAAACTCGCCAGGGGTTCCCCCGACAAGGATCTCGATCGGCGGATCTTCCGTCACATCGTAAATTGAACCGTTGAGGCTATTCATCTCGTAGGTTCGATCCGCTTGAAGAGTCACATCTACGGTGCCCGCCCCGACCGAGTAAGCCGAGTTTGGCTCGGGAGAGAGCGCATTGAACTCGAGCAGGCCACCCCCCCAGATCGCAGAGCCCGCCAGCGGATCATAGTTGGTGAGGGTATCGAAACTCTCGACCAGGGCTCCTTCGGCAGAGCCACTCGCAGAGTTGTTGATGACCAGCGAACCGGAAGTCCAGATACCTGCAGCATCTTGTAATGCAGTGCTGGGAACCGGATCTGAAAGTTGCAACCTGATCCGGACGACGGTCAACCCTGGGGGAATATCGAGACGGCTATCCCACTGAAAGGTGAACCTCTGCCCGGGAGCCACGGCATACGGAGTGGTCTCGGTGAATTCAAATCCACTCGGGACAAAGCCCTGTCCATCCCAGGTTCCCTCGAGTTCTGAACACTGGGTCCAGTTGCCAGAGTTGATCGGATCCTCGAACTCTGGAATCGCATCGAATCGTCCTCGGACCGGTGAACAGAGGACTACGAACTGAAGTGGGATCACTCCCGCCCGTACTCCCCCCGGAATCAGACCTGCAACGGTGTAGGGCGGGACCGCAGAGAATTCCCCCGGTGCCAGAACCGTCGCCAGCGGCACCTGGATCACGGAACTATTGAGAGGCAATCCTGCAGTGGATGCCGTGACCGAGATCGACAGTGCAGATGTATCTCCGGATGGGATGATTCCCGTTGGCAACTCGACTCGAACCGCTTCCATGTCGGAAGGAAGAGTGTAGTTGACCGCGCCGGTACCGGTCTGGACGCTGGGCGATGGCTGGCTGGTGGTTCCATCATCGACATTGGCACTGGTGACCGAACTCAGGTTGTAGCCGTAAAGCACCACCACATTGTCCGGAACAATCGTACCGCCAGCGTTCTGGAAGATGGTATTTCCATCATCGCCCACCGCAAATCCAACCAGTTCCGGGGCTCCGGTAAACACATCGGCACCGGAATAGATTCCGTTGACGAACAGTTCGACGGTACCGCTGCGAACACCACTCGGAACGACGACCTGGAGAAAAGAAGGCGCACCGCAGGCGTTCGGATCGGTCGTGTCGACATTGACGTTAGTCACGTAGCCCTCGAGGATGGTCTGGTTACTGAAGCTGCGAAACAGAACCCGGTTCTGTTGCAGCACAGGATCAAAATTCACCCCTTCGAGAGTCAACGTCGAACCGCCGGTACCCTGGACTGGATCGGGGGCCACATTGTTGAGACTGGGTGAGATACAGTCGGGTGGCTCGGGTGGATCGGGTGGAGCCGTGACCGGTGGATCACCGAAACCCGCTCCAAAGCGGTGACCGGTATCGCAGCCACCGATGAACACCGAGAGTGCGAAAATCATCAGCAGAAAAATTCTTGATGTACGTGTCGACATGTCCGCGTTGAGCACGCTGGATCTCCTTTCCCCCGTGCGGTCCAGGTGGGCACTCTGGAACCAGGACGGGGCTGCTTCATTTCATGACGAACGAGACCAGCCCGATGTGAACCCTCGAGGGAAGCACCGGACTCATTTCGTTCCATTTCCTTTAAATCTTACGCAAATCTTCGGCCATACCAACGGCGACCCTTCCCCTGAGGGAAGAGACGGGGTTTGCGCAGGATCCGAAGATCTGCGGAACCATTTGCCGTCAAGGAAGGTTAACGATTCGTACCGGGGATGTGCCACAAGTGGCACGGTCCAATGACGTACCTGACACCTACCGATTTGGACGCACCTCCTACTGACCACCTCCCGGAGGAGACAGAGAGGCATCGTATACCGGATACGCAAGGAGTCAATATTTCAGAGGGTGGCATTCCGAGCGATGCACCCCCAGGATGGGGGTTCCCCCTCCCGGCAGATCCAGGGGAGGCAAAAAGCCAGAGAGGAGTACGGTGAGACGATTCCTTCGCCGAGTCTTTGGAAAGGAACTGGAGGGGATCCGTAGACTGTTCGGGTTCCTGAGGAAGCGATCTGCCCCCCCCTCAGCGGTGCTTAAAAAGCGCAATACTCCCTCTCAGGACGATTCTGGTGGTCGCCCCACTGTGCGACAGAGACCTCCAGCCGCAAAAATGGCGGCCCAGAGCCCTCGCCGGAGACCCCCCAAAAAGTCTCCGTCACGCTCTCGCCCTGCCCTCTCCGGTACGCCGAAGAGCGCCGCTTCCGGGCCGGGTAAAGCGCATATTCCAGCCGATCGGGTCGGTCCGCTCGACCGGGAAATCGCTCACTCTCCCTCCGATCCCTTTACCTCGGTGGTGGCCTCGGTGGTGCTTCACCTGCTGCTACTGCTGCTGCTGGTGCCGCTGCTGATCCCCAAGGCTCCTGAACCTCCCAAGACGTGGAGCGTGGTGGTCACACTGGAACCAAAGAAGACCAAGCCGGTGATCGACCCGCTGCCCACCCCGGTGGAGGAACCCGATCCACAGCCGATCACCGAAGCGGAACCGGTCGAGGAACAGACCCCATCCTCCGACTCGGAAGCGTTGGCAGAGCCTCCTGCGAGTGAATTCGGCATGCCCCAGGGAGCCGAGGGAAGTCGTAGAAGTGGCACCCCTCGCCAGCGAGCGCTGGCTCAACAGGGTGGAAATGGTGCGACAGAAAGAGCGGTGAAAGCAGGACTGGATTGGCTTCTGCGTCACCAGGACAACGATGGCAGCTGGTCTCCCGATCAATTCCACAAGCACTGTACCGATCGGGTAAGTCCCTGCTCGGGGGCCGGCTATCGGGAACATCGGGCAGGGATCACCGCTCTCTCCTTGCTGGCACTGCTAGGAGATGGCCACCTACCCCGACAAAATCACGACCCGCTGGATGATGCGACGCATCGAGCCCTTCAATGGTTATTGCAGCACCAGGATCCGACCGGTTGTATCCGCACCGACCCCAGCAGTGGAACGAGGAACCTGTATGACCACGGCATCGCCACTTTTGCCCTGTGCGAGGCTGCCCAGTGGACCTCCGATCCCGCCATCGATGGGGCGGCTCGACTGGCACTCTCCTTCCTCGGGGCCAGTCAACAAGCGGGAGGCGGTTGGGACTACACTCCGTCGATCTCTCTGAGAAATGATCTGTCCATCACCGGCTGGCAAATGCTGGCGATCCATGCCGGCATCGAGGCGGGAATCCTGCCGAGCCGGGAGACCATCGCCTCGATCGAGAGATACCTCCAACGAGCCATCGACGAACAGGGAAGAGCGACCTACTCGGATCGGGGTCGCGGCAGAGGTCGCCAGGGAATCGGAATCGATGCTGTGGGCTTGCTCTCGATGCTGGCGCTGGGCCACTCTCCCGTTTCTCAAAGTAGCCTCGAGTGTGCT
>Ga0209047_1001329_pt1 | contig 18309 bp, 22 predicted proteins | sample SaaInlV_165m_DNA_3_FD_184681 | JGI IMG/M metagenome (GOLD analysis project Ga0209047, IMG submission 184681) | Marine microbial communities from expanding oxygen minimum zones in the Saanich Inlet - Saanich Inlet SI037_S3LV_120m_DNA (SPAdes)... | ecosystem: Environmental > Aquatic > Marine >...
TGGGCGGGGGTTATTACAGCAATTCTATATTCGTTGTTTGTAGCTTTAAACATTGGAATAGAGTTTTTAGGATTTTGTTTGTTATTGTTATCAGCTATTTTAATTGGTATCTGGGCCTATAAAGGAGGCCATAAGGGAATACTTGTATTGCAATTTTTTTATGCGACTGCTGGTATAATTGGAATGATACGTTGGTTCTAATTTAATTGTAATTTATTTTTAAAGAGATAGATAAACCAGATGTCAGAAATTTTAATTCAAACGTTTTTCTTATATTTTATTGTTATTGATCCATTAGGAAATACTCCATTATTTTTAAGTATTACTCAACACATGGAGACAAAACAAAAAATTAAAGTTGCATTTAGTGCAACTGTAATTGCAACTATCATATTGTTATTTTTTGCATTACTTGGCAGCTCACTATTAAGCTATTTACATATTTCGTACCCCGCTTTTACAATAGGAGGGGGAATTATTTTATTAATAATTGCAATAGAGATGCTATTTGACAAGCGTCAACAAAGGAAAGGAGAGGATATAGATCTTAATTCTGATAACGTTAGTGTTTTTCCATTAGCAACACCTATTATTGCAGGACCAGCTGCTATTACCTCAGTAATAGTTTCTGTGTCAGATATTGGAACTAATTTTACAAATCAAACAGTAGGAATGTTGTCATTAGTAATTGTTTTATTTTTAACTTTTATAATTTTTTTTATAGCTTCAAAATTTTCTAAATTAATAAATAAAAAAATAATTGGTGTTATCTCAAGAGTAGTGGCCATCATTCTTGTTGGATTAAGTGTACAATATATTTTAGATGGTATTAAAACCTTTTTAACTTAATTAAAATTAGTAATAATTTTTGGAATATAATTTTTAAAATTGAAAAAACCTTTATTACAATATTGCCAAGAAAACTGATCTAACTTTCTATATAAAAATTTGATATTTTCTAATTTATTATTTTGAATAAAATTTAAATTTTCACCAACAGTTGGATAAAGAGCATAAACTTCTTCGGTAATATTCTTTAAATCATTAACATTAATAGTTTCACAATTAATTGATTTTTCTTCTAACCTTATTTTTTGATCTTCTAAAAGATTAGCTTTAAATTTCAGCACTTTTTCACTTAATTTGATTGTTCTATTTGCATCATTTGAGACTAACAAAATTTTTTTAAATTTATGTTCTTTAAAATCAGAAAATTCAAAAGTCATATTATTTTCAAATATTAATAAAGTTTTATCCTCTAAAATTTCAGAATTTAAAAAATCTTTTTTATTTACAGGATAAGTTTTATCACTGAATATTGGTGTTGCATTTTCATTAAGCTTTGTATTTTTAAATCTATTATTGGTAAATTTATTTATATTCCATTCACTTGCTAGATAATGTTTACCTTGAGTTTGAACTCCAGCTACCCACCTCCAACCAAGAGTGTTTGATGCAGGATCACCATCGTAAAGATGTTTCATAAAAAATTCTGCTCCTAATTGCCATGGCAATTCTAGTGTAAATATCCAAATACTAGCAAACCACATTCTAGTATGGTTATGGAGGTAGTTATTTTCTTTAAGTTCATTTACCCACTGATTAAAGCAGTCTATTTCTGTTTTTCCTTCAATAGCATCTAAATAATTTTGATTGTTTTTAAATTCAATTTTAATTTTATCTAATTCTATTAAATAGTCTGACCAAACATTCGGTCTTAGTTCAAGCCAACCTTTCCAATAAACACGCCACAAAACTTCTTGAATAAATTTTTCATTTTTTGAAAACGAAAATTTTTTAAGAGATTTATCAATTACTTCTAATTCATTGATTACTCCATGAGCTATATAAGGTGACAAGCAAGAAATATTTGATCTATTAGCCGGTCCAAAGTCAAAATTTCTTAATTTCAAATAATCAGTTAGATTTTTTTCTACAAAATTATTTAATTTTTCAACAGCCGTAGCCCTTGAGGCTTCAAATATCATATTAGATTATCTAGATTTTTTTCTTTTTAAACCCAATTTATCACTATGTCTTAATCTAAGAATGACAATTGCAGCTGCAATAAGAACTATTGCTACAGCTTCATAAACTAATGCTGTTGGATCCATTTCTTTTCCTTGCAATATAATAAATCGAGCAAGAGCTGTGATTGCAATTAAAAGAGGTAAGGTTATGCTTATTGATTGTTGATCCCAAAAAACTCTGACCATTGCTAACACTTCTAAATAAAGAAACATTAATAACAAATCAGCCAATGTTACAGACTGATTTAAAATCATAAGTTTAATTTCTATACCAACAGCTATTACTGTGCTTATTAAAATAATGCACATTAATGCTAACTGTAAATTTTTTGCAATTTTTTCCATTATTTATTTTTACTGAAGGGCAACCATTTTTCAAACACTGATTTGGATGGTCCATCGTATGGAATAGAATATGAACTTGGATTAGGGCTAGTTAAAACTTCAATTCCTTTAGAAAATACAAAAATAAATACTACCACAAAAACAATTACCATTATTTTAAATGGATCAAAATTTTTTGTTTTAAAAACACTGTTGGATTTTTCTTCTGCTCTATGAAAATTTTTAAAAGTCATATAGACAGCAAATATTAAACCAATATGTGCCACATAAAGACCTGCCCAACCAAAAGCAAAAGTTGTGTAAGAAAAAATATATAAACTAAAAACTGTTGTCCAAATAAAACTCAAGACCAAAAGGATTTGTAATCTTACTGTTTTGGGAAGAGATCTAAGATCATTCTTGCTATCATCAAATAAGATGTTTGCAGCATCTATCATCCAGTTTTTTAGTGATTCCATAAAGTCGAGTTATAATTTTAAAAGATTATTATAACAAAGGTCAAATTGTCCTAAATCTTAGTTTAAATTTGATTTGATAGTGTTTTCTAATTGAATAGAGCTTTGTGCACCAGAAATTAAATCTTCTCCTATCTCAAAAAAAGGAACACCACTGATATTTTTTTCTCTAGCTATAGATATTTTTGAATTTACAAGTTCAATATTTTTTTCATTAATAAAATCTTTTACAGTATTTTCTGCAATATTAATTTCCTTAGCAATATCAACTAAGACATTGATATCTCCAATGTCGAGTCCATCAATAAAATATGATTGATATACTCTTTCTTTTATTTTATTTTGTAAATTAAATTGTTCACTTAAAATAATGAGTAAATGAGAAAGAACAGTATTTGGAGTTTTTTTTATTTTATCTAAATTTAAATTAATCCCAGACTCGTTTGCTTTTAATCTCATGTTTTCATACATTGGTGCTGCATAATCTTTACCACCAAATTTTATTTCTAAATACTTATCTCTAGAAATTCCTTCAGCTGGCATATCGGGGTTTAATTGAAATGGAACATGTTTAATGTCAAACTTTACTTTTGGAAATTTTTTTAAGGCAGTATTTAAATTTCTATGTCCAATAAAACACCATCCACAAATAGTGTCTGCAAAAACATTTACTTTCATCAATTTAAGAACTAAGTTTTTTCTTATGAAAATTAATAAATCTTTCAACATTAGATTTATTAAATGTTTTGTTTTCTTCAAAAGAAACTTTTTTCATTGAATAGGCAGAGCTTTTTGTTTGTCTCGACTCTATAGTTATATTTCCTTTATAAAGTTTTAGTTTAACCGAACCATTCACTTTATTCTTCTTAAGATCTACAATTTTTTGAAGCTTAAATCTTTCTTTCGAATACCAATATCCGTTATAAATTAACTCAGCATATCTTGGCATTACCTGATCTTTCTTGTGCATAGTTTCTTTATCAAGAGTAACAGACTCAATAGCTCTATGTGCATGAATCAACAATGTACCACCTGGAGTTTCGTAAACTCCTCTAGATTTAATTCCAATAAATCTATTCTCTACCAAATCAACTCTTCCAATTCCATTTTTACCTGCAAGCTGATTAAGTTTTTCTAATAATTTTGCTGGAGAAAGTTTTTTCCCATTGATGCCAAACGGGTCACCATTTTTAAAATTGATAGTTACAAAGCTTGATTTATTAGGAGCTTTTTCAGGCGAAACTGATCTTTGAAAAATAAATTCTGGCGCTGAATTTTTTGGGTTTTCTAAAACTTTACCCTCTGTTGATGTGTGAAATAAATTATCATCAATTGAAAAAGGAGGAGCTCCCTTTTTATCCTTTGGAATAACTATCCCATGTTTTTTTGCATAATTTATTAAATCTGTTCTAGATTTTAATTTCCAAATTCTCCAAGGAGCAATTATTTTTATCTTCGGTCCAAAATAATGATAACCCAATTCAAATCTAACTTGGTCATTTCCTTTACCAGTTGCGCCATGTGATACGGCATAAGCTTTAAATTTTTTAGCAACACGGATTTGATCTTTGGCAATAAGTGGTCTTGCTATTGATGTGCCTAATAGATAAACACCTTCGTAAATAGCGTGACCTCTGATCATTGGATAAACGTAATCTTTAACAAAAATATCTTTTAAATCTTTAATGATTATATTTTTGACACCAAATTTTTTTGCATTTGTGATAATTTTCTTTCTATTAATTTCTTGACCAACATCTGCGGTATAACAAATTACTTCAGCATCGTAATTTTCTTGAAGCCATTTTAAAATTATAGAAGTATCAAGACCTCCCGAATAGGCTAGAACGATTTTCTTTTTTGGTTTCATTAAACTAACTGCAAGCTTTTTTTGTAGCGTTATAAGCTTTAGTGAATCCTAATAGTGAATAGTGATCAATTGTTTGAGAGCCTTTTTGGTTATAGCCAGTAACCATAATTCTAGAACCTTTTTTCATTCTGCTAATCATTCTAAATTCAACCTTAGTGTCAGCAATCCATGCAAAACCTTGCTCTTTAATATCAAATTTATATTTATTTTTTCCAGAAGCTGCTGTCACAGAATTATTATTGTTAAATTCATACCCACCTGTAACACTCACTTCATTAATTATTTTTTCAGTAGGTCTAAAAGCAATAAATAATTTTGCGTCTCTCTTATTTGATTTTGGTGCTTGTAATATAGGTGTTGATTGAGCAAAACACACTTTTCCAGTAGCTTCAGTTACAACCATTACTTCCCAGTCTTTATATTTTCCAATTTTTTTTATTTCTTCTGCTGATAATTGACTACACCAAGTAACAAAAATTATTAGTAAAGTTGGTATAATATTTTTAATTATGGACATGGGTTAGGATAAATTGTTTGAACATTATTAATTTCTTTGATGACATCATCAGATAAATTTATATTTACACTTTCTATATTAGTTTTCAACTGCTCCATTGTAGTTGCACCAATAATAACAGAAGTAACAAATGGTTGAATTTCTAGAAATTTTAAGGACATCTGAGCCAAATCAAGACCATGTTTCTTAGCAATCTCATAATATGCATCAACAGCTTTTTCTGTATTAGGTTTTGCATATCTTGTCCAAAAATCTGGATCCCTTTCAATTCTTGAATTTTTAGGTAATTGGTTATTTCTATATTTACCTGACAGGTATCCACTTGCTAAAGGTGAGTAAGCCAAAAGACCTATTTCATCTCTCACTGATATTTCGGCAAGACCAACTTCATAGGTTCTGTTCAATAGACTATATGGATTTTGAACAGACATCATTCTTGGTAAATCTCTATCTTTTGAGAGTTCCAAATATTTTGAAACACCCCAAGGAGTTTCATTAGACAAGCCAACCTCCCTTATTTTTCCAGAATCAACAAATCTTTTAAGATTACCAAGAATATCTTCAAATTTATTCCATTCCCCATTATCTTTATGTTCATAACCAAGACGTCCAAACATATTTGTATTTCTTTCAGGCCAGTGAAGTTGATAAAGATCAATGTAATCAGTTTGTAATCTTTTTAAACTGTCATCAACTGCTTGAGTTAATTTATCAATACCATAATTATTTCCACCACCTCTTAAATACGCTCGCATAGGACCAGCAACTTTTGTTGCTAAAATAACTTTTTCTCTCTTTTTTGATTTTTTAAACCAGTTACCCATTATGATTTCTGTATGACCATAAGTTTCTTCCTTAGGTGGAACAGCATATAATTCAGCAGTATCCCAAAAATTTATACCTTGATCTAAAGCATAATCCATTTGTTCAAATCCTTCTTCTTGAGTATTTTGTTCTCCCCAAGTCATAGTTCCGAGACAAATTGTACTTACGTCAAGATCTGTATTACCTAGTTTTTTATAATTCATAATGATTTTTGCTTATTAAAATATTTTAATCTTTTAAGTTATCTTGAATAATTAGTAAAAGACTATTATATATTACCCATTATGGAATATGATAAAAATGGAGTTTTAAATAGAGCTAAAACAGCTCAACAGTCAACAGTTGCAATGGATGAAGGCTTAAGAGCCTACATGCTTAAAGTTTATAACTATATGGCAACAGGAATTTTATTAACTGGAATTGTAGCATTAATTACATTTAAGATGTCAGTAGTGACTAACGATGCTGGATCGATTGTGGGATTAACTTCAATGGGTAACGCAATTTATATGTCTGGATTAAAATGGCTTGTTATGTTGGCACCTCTTGGAATTGTTTTTTATATGAGTGCTAGAATGAATAAAATGTCTGCATCGTCCGCTCAAACAACTTTTTGGGTTTTTGCATCATTAATGGGTCTATCATTATCTTCAATTTTATTAGTTTACACGGGCATGAGTGTAACTAGAGTTTTCTTTATCTGTTCAGCAACTTTTGGTGCAATGAGCATTTATGGTTACACAACTAAAAGAGATTTAACAAAACTAGGATCATTTTTAATGATGGGATTAATTGGAATTATAATTGCATCCATAGTTAATATTTTCATGAAATCTTCAATGATGTATTTTGTAATATCTATTCTAGGTGTTTTGATTTTTGTAGGCTTAACAGCTTACGATACTCAAAAAATTAAAAACATGTATGCCGCAAGTGATACAGGTGAATTGATGGGTAAAAAAGCAGTAATGGGTGCATTAACTCTTTACCTAGACTTTATAAACTTATTTATAATGTTGTTAAGATTATTTGGTCAAAGGCGATAATCTTATTTTTGAAGTTTTTTCCAGTTAGTATTTTTTAAAAGCACTCTAAGATCAAAAGAGTTCTTTAAAATTTTACCAGTAGTATCTGTTATTAGATATTTTAGATTTTTACTTTTAGGTTTAAAGTTTTTACAGATTTTATATAAAGCATTTTCAGCTGCATTTCTAAAAACACTAAAACTAACTTGTTTACTGGAGATGCTTAAACCATAATCTTTCCAGGATCCTTCTGAAACCATTTTGGCATATAAATCTAAAATTATTTTAAGCTCATCTTTTTCAAAAAATTGTCTTTCTTCTATTTGTCTTTGTGGATTGTTTACTACTAGTTTTAAATTACTACGCATCAGCTTTGTGTTTATTAATTAAAGGTATTTGAAAACCTGTAAAAACTATTGTTATTGGCAGCATTCCCCAAACTTTAAAATTTACCCAAAACTCCTCCGTTTGTGTTCTCCATATGCATTCATTTAATATCGCAAGACAAAAGAAAAAATACATCCATCTCCTATTTAATAATTCCCATCCCATGTCTGTTAAAGGAATTGATTTACCCATAATTTTTTTTAAGACAGGTTCTTTGGTAAAATATTTTCCAAAGAAAAGAGCTAGAGCAAATAAAATATTTATTATTGTTGGCTTAACATAAATAAATATTGGATCATTAAAGTAGATAGTTAGACCTCCAAAAAATGTAATTAATACTCCACTAACTAAAGGCATAGTAGGTATTTTTTTTTCAAAAAACCAAACAACAACTAGTGCGATTAAAGTTGCAACTATTAGTGGAGGAATAGCAACTGATAAATTTTTATCATTATTGTAATAATAGAAAAAAAATATAGCTAAAGGACCAAAATCAGTAACAAATTTTAAAAAAGATTTATTCACTAAAAAGATATTAACATATTTAACACATCACAAAACAGTATTATTTTAACCATTGATTTTTATTTTTAAATACCCATACTAATAAGCATGCCAATACAAAAAGCTAAATTTTCAATAGGTGATATTGTCAAACACAAACACTTTGAGTTTAGAGGTGTAATATATGATGTGGACTTTGAATTTAATAATTCAGAGGAGTGGTATCAGTCAATCCCAAAAAATGTAAGACCAAGAAAAGATCAGCCTTTTTATCATTTGTTAGCTGAAAATGATGAAATTACTTATGAAGCGTATGTCTCACAGCAAAACCTTCTTATGGATGATTCAGATGAACCTATTAAACATCCATTAATTGAAGAGATTTTTTCAGGTAAAAAGGGCTCAAGTTATTTTAAGATGTCTAACTAATCTAATCATTATTCAAACACATTTAGCTCAAATCTAGGCCATATAAATTAAGTAAATTTACATATATTCTGATCAAGAGTGTTAAACGTTAATTTCAGATTATTATCTCCCTCTGCATTCTTGATCGGAAATCCTTTTCATAATAAACATTATTTAAAAATCCATAATTAAATATGTTTAAGCTTTTTCAACCTAACAAAATTTTTCAGATAACATCTAAAGCTCCAAAATATGTTTTATTTTTATTTGTCGTTGTGCTTTCTGTAGGATTAACAGAAGCGTTAGTATTGTCTCCTGAAGATTATAAACAAAGTGATGCTGTCAGAATTATGTATGTACATGTTCCAGCTGCTTGGATTTCCCTTGGAATTTTTTCATCAATTACTTTCCTTTCTATAAGTGGTTTTATTTTTAAAAATAAAAATTTTTTTTTAATTGCAAAAAGTTTAGCACCTTCGGGTTTTGTTTTTAATATCATTGCTCTAGTTACAGGTTCTATTTGGGGAAAACCAACATGGGGAACTTGGTGGGCTTGGGATGCTCGAATTACCTCAATGTTAATTTTAGCTCTGTTTTATGTAATGTACTTAATTTCTTGGAGAATTTACGAAAATGAAGAAAAGGTTTTTAAGATTAGCACTATTGTTACTATTCTAGGTATTATTAATGTTCCAATTATTAAATATTCTGTTGACTGGTGGAATACCCTTCATCAACCAGCATCAATAAATATCTTGTCTAAAAGTTCAATTCACTCATCAATGCTTTTTCCATTATTGATAATGACTGCGGCATTTGCTCTTTTTTCATTGCTAATTTTCTTAATGAAATATAATACAGAACTGATAAAAATTAAAAATAAAGGCCTAGATAGATTATGATTAATGAACTACTTTTTATGAACGGATACGGTGTTTACGTTTTATCTGCTTTCAGCTTTACTCTTTTGAGTTTCACAGCTCTTTATTTAGTTACAAAAATTCAATTTGTTAAAGAGCAAAGCAAATTTGTTGCTAAATTTGGGTCTCTTAACACTGAGAAAGCTAATTCTGCAAAATCACAAAGAATCAATAAAGAAATATTAGCTAACGCCACAAACAATTAACTTTTAAACCATGTATGGTCGTAAAGTTAAATTAAGATTTTTGTTTGTAATTATAGTTTTATTAATTTTAATTTTATCAGTTTTTTTAGTTTTAAAATCTCTTGAAGAAAATGTAGTATACTTTCAGTCACCGTCTGAAATTTACACTTCATCAGAATTAGATAAAAAAAAAAGCAGAGTTGGAGGAATGGTAAAAAAAAACTCTATTTCTATAACTGCTAATGAAATAACATTTATAATTACTGATTTTAAAAATGAAATTAATGTTACTTATGCTGGTGCAGTTCCAAATCTTTTTGAAGAAGGAAAAGGAGTAGTTGCAGAAGGATTTTTAAAAGATAGAAATTATTTTTCTGCTACTAAAATATTAGCAAAACATGATGAAAACTATATGCCGCCAGAAGTAAAAGCAGCAATAGAGGAGAAGTAAATTGCTTTACAGTGTTATTGGATATTATTCATTAATCCTAGGTCTTTGCTTTGGATTAATTTTAATTTTGTTTTCAGTAAAAAATTTTCAAAATTCTAAATTTAATACAAAAATTTTATCATTTACGTTTTTACAATTTTTCTTTGTTGTTATTAGTTTTTTATGTTTGGTTGTATCATTCATTTTATCGGATTTTAGTAATGAAACAGTCTTTAATAACTCTCACACAACTAAACCACTTTTTTACAAAATAGCAGGTACCTGGGGAAATCATGAAGGAAGTCTTTTACTTTGGTTATTTGTATTAACGCTATTTATATTGATATTTTTATTAAAAAGTAAAAATCAACCAACAAAATATAAAATTTTAACTTTAGTTTTTCAGCAAATTATAATTATTGGTTTTTTTGTTTTCTTAATTAAGACATCTAATCCATTTAATTTTCTTTTTCCAACTCCAGAAGAGGGATTGGGATTAAATCCAATATTACAAGATCCTGCCTTAGCTATTCATCCACCAATTTTGTATTTAGGCTATGTTGGCTCATCAATTATTTTTTCATCAGCGTTAGCAGCAACATCACTAAATTTAATTACAAAAAGTTGGGCAACACATATTAAAATGTGGATTTTAATTTCATGGATATTTTTAACACTGGGAATTTTATTAGGATCAATTTGGGCCTACTATGAACTAGGTTGGGGAGGTTTTTGGTTTTGGGACCCAGTTGAAAATGTTTCTTTAATGCCATGGTTAGCATTAACGACACTTTTACACTGCATATTGGTTTTAGAAAAAAAACTAATTTTGACCTCTTGGGTAATAATTTTATCAATTTCAACATTTACATTAAGTATGTGTGGTACATTTTTAGTGAGATCTGGAATTCTTAACTCAGTTCATACTTTTGCAAATGATCCAGAAAGAGGATTATTTATCTTAATTTTTTTATTTTCTTTAATTTTTCTTTCTTTATTTATCTTTTTCTTCTTTCACAAATCCAACAAAGACACCCCCACAAGTTTTTTTTGGTTGAGTAAAGAAACTTCAATCATAATTAACAATTGGTTTATGATGTACTTTCTATCTGTAGTATTGATAGGTACAGTTTATCCAATATTTCTTGATGTTTTGTCATCACAGAAAATATCAGTGGGACCACCATTTTACCATAAATTGATAATTCCATTTTTAATACCATTTTTACTAATGATGGCAATTGGTCCAAAATTAAAATGGATCAAGTCTAACTTGGAGGACAAAACTTATCTAATTATTTTATTATTATTTTCTATTTTATTGTCTTTTTTGATTGTTAAAAATTTTGATACCAACTTTCTTTTAAATACAATTTTAATTTCAAGCGCCTTATATCTCTTCTTAATTACATTAAGAGACTTTTTTATTAAGAAATATAATAACCTTTCACAAAACATTGCTCATTTTGGATTTAGTTTATTAATTTTGAGTATTATATTTAACAATTTGTTTTCAACTGAAATTATAACTAATTTAAAAGTTGGAGAAACTTTTAAATCTGAGACCACAAAAATAGTCTTTGAAGGCATAAATCAAAAAAAAGAAAAAAATTATCAATCTATTATAGGTAATTTTAGTATTCAAAATTCAAAAGGAAAAATAGAAAATATGTCACCTGAGCTAAGAATTTATAATCAGCCAAATATTGTTACCAGTGAGGCTGATATTAAAACAACATTAATTTCAGATACATTTATAGTTATTAATTTAGTTCAGAATCAAGATTATTTTAATGTTAGATATCAAGTTAAACCATTTATGATTTGGATATGGATTTCTGTAGTACTAATAAGTTTTGGTGGATTGATTAGTTTTATAAAAAAAAAGTATGAAAAATAAATTTTTACCACTTTCTATAATTTTTATTTTTGTAATCATTTTTATAATTTTTTATAAAGGTTTGCAGAACACAAATATTTATACCCCTGAAGTAACAGCTAATAATGAAATACCTTCATTTTCAGCAAAATTACTTTATTCAAACAAAATTATAAATTCATCTGAAATTTTTGAATCGAATAAATTTTATTTAATTAATATTTGGTCCTCTTGGTGTGTTCCTTGTAAACAAGAACACCCATTTTTAATAGAATTAAAAAAAAACAAAAATATTGAAGTAATAGGTATTAATTACAAAGACACGCAAGTAAATGCTAATAAATTTTTGGATGAACTTGGGAATCCTTATGATCAAATAATTTTTGATAAAGATGGCACCATAGGTATCGAGTGGGGTGCATTCGGTGTACCAGAGTCATTTTTAATTTATAATTATAATATTATAAAAAAATACATCGGACCTCTTAACAATGAATTAATTAATGAAATTAAATTAAAAATAAAATGAAAATATTAAAGTTATCTTTTATCTTTTTTCTAATTATTTCTTTTAATCATCTAAAAGCTAACAATGAAGATATGAAAAATGAAATTACCAAAAATTTACGCTGTTTAATTTGCCAAGGACAGTCTGTGTATGACTCAGACTCAGAATTTGCAAATAGCCTAAAAATTATGGTTGATAAAAAAATTGGTGAGGGATTAACTGAAGAACAAATTTACAGATATTTTGAAAATAAATATGGTGAATGGATTTTGTATGACCCTCTTTTCAACAAAAATACTTACTTTCTGTGGTTATTGCCTCTATTGATATTCTTAACTGGCGGTGCAATAATATTTAAAAAACTAATAAAAAAACCATAATAATCTGTTATTAACTAGCATGCTTTTAAAAAAACTAACTTTATTTTTAGCCATTCTTTTGACCGCTACTAACCTTGCAGCTTCTGAAGACAACAATCATCAATATAATTTTTTTGTTGGAAATTTTGACTTTAGTGACCACAAACAGGCTGCTGTATTGTTTGGCTTTCAACATCAGAATGAAGATTTAAACAGGGACACTATGATTGGAAATATTTCTCCGATTACTGGTGGATTTGTTACTGAAAATTCTGCAGCCTATATTTACACTGGATTTGAATGGAATATAGATATGGGTGCATTAACATTCACACCTAGTTTTGCACCAGGACTTTATCATGAGGGAGATGGAAAAGACTTAGGTCATGTTATTGAATTTAAGTCTGAAGTTCAATTTTCTTATGAATTATCAAAAAATTCTAAAATTGGTTTTTCTTATAATCATCTATCTAATGCCAGCATAGGAGACAAAAATCCTGGAGCAAATAGCTATATGTTTAATTTTCTTCAAAACTTTTAGTAACAATCATGAATTTAAAAGATTGTCATAATTTTAATGATTTTAGAAAACTTGCTAAAAAAAGATTACCTTCACCAATCTTTCACTACATTGATGGTGGAGCAGATGATGAAACTACACTTAAAAGAAATACGGATGCCTTTAATGATTGTGATTTAGTACCCAATGTTCTTGCAAGTGTTGGTAAGCCCGATTTATCAACAACTGTTTTTGGCAAAAAAATTGATATGCCAATTTTTTTATCACCAACAGCCATGCAAAGATTATATCATCATGATGGCGACAAAGCTTCTGCAAGAGCAGCTGAAAAATTTGGAACTATTTATAGCATGTCAACAATGGCAAATAATACTATTGAGGAAATTGCAGAAATTTCCAAAGGTCCAAAATTATTTCAACTTTATGTTCATAAAGATCAATCTATCACAGATGACTTAATTGAGAGATGTCGAACTTCAGGTTATGATGGTATGTGCTTAACAGTTGATACATTAGTTGGTGGAAATAGAGAAAGAGATCTTAGAACAGGATTTACAACTCCTCCCAAACTTACACTTCAAAGTTTATTAAGTTTTGCAATGAGACCTGAATGGGTTTTTAATTATTTTACTCATAAAAAATTTGAATTATCTAATGTTGCAAAAAAGACAGATAAAGGAACCAACATTGCAAAGTCAGTAGTAGAATATATCAATGAACAATATGATCCAGCAATGAACTGGAAAGATGCTGAGTACTGTGTAAAAAAATGGAACAAGCCTTTTGCACTTAAAGGAGTTATGTCAGTAGAAGATGCTAAGAGAGCAATTGACATTGGGTGCACAGCTATAATGATATCAAATCATGGTGGTAGACAGCTTGATGGCTCAAGATCACCCTTTGATCAAGTAAAAGAAATCACAGACGCAGTCGGTGATAAACTTGAAATTATTTTAGATGGTGGAATTAGAAGAGGAACCCACGTCTTAAAAGCGTTAGCTGCTGGTGCAACAGCGTGTAGTTTTGGTAAAATGTTTTTATTTTCTTTAGGTGCTGGGGGTCAAGCAGGTGTGGAACGTCTATTGCAGAATATACATGATGAAATTAATCGAAATATGGTGCTTATGGGCTGTAAGAATATTAAAGAATTAAATAGAACAAAATTAATTTACAGAAAATAAATTAAGTACATATAAAAAAAATAAATTTTAAAAAAAACTAAAAGGATAAGATTAATAATGAAGTTAGCAAAAAGTTTAGAAAGATTAGGAACAGAAAGTGCTTTTTCAGTTTTAGCAGAAGCAAAAAAACTGGAAGCGCAAGGAAAACCAATGATTCATTTAGGATTGGGACAGCCTGATTTTAAAACCCCTAAGCACGTTGTTGAGGCAGCTAAAAAAGCCTTAGACGATGGTCATCACGGTTATGTTCTCTCAAATGGAATTTTAGAATGTAGACAATCTGTTACTAGAAAAATAAAAAAACTTTATAATCAGGATATTGACCCTGAGAGAATTATTATAATGCCAGGTGGAAAACCCACAATGCATTATGCTATTCAATGTTTTGGTGAATCTGGTGTTGAAATTATTCACCCAACTCCAGGATTTCCAATATACGAGTCTATGATAAATTATACTGGTTCTACTGCAGTACCATATGACCTCACGGAAGATAAAGACTTAAAGTTTAATGCTGAAAAAATTTTGTCATTAATTACTGATAAAACTAGATTGTTAATACTAATTAACCCTAACAATCCAACAGGTAGCTTTGTTGAAAAACCTGAGATAGATAAATTAGCAGAAGGATTAAAAAAATATCCCCATGTAACAATTTTGAGTGACGAAATTTACAGTAGACAAATTTTTGATGGAAAAGAAATGCCAACATTCTTTAATTACCCAGATCTTAGAGATCGATTAATTGTTCTTGAGGGATGGAGTAAAGCTTACTCAATGACTGGTTGGAGATTGGGCTGGAGTTTTTGGCCAGAACAATTAATTGAGCATATTAATAAACTATTAATTAATAGTGTTTCATGTGTAAATGCTGCTGCACAGTTTGCAGGAATTGCTGCGCTGGATGGACCAGATGATTCAATACAAGCTATGATGGAAAAATTTACTCAAAGAAGAAAACTGATACATGAAGGCTTAAACAGTTTACCTGGTGTTGAATGTAGTTTGCCAGGGGGAGCTTTTTATGCTTTCCCAAAAGTTATTGGAACTGGAATGGATGGTTCTGAATTTTGTAAAAAAGCTATGCATGAAGCTGGAGTCGCTGTAGTTCCAGGTACAGCATTTGGTAAAACTTCTAAAGATTACGTAAGATTTAGCTTTGCGGCTTCTCAAGATAACATATCTAACGCATTGGAAAATATCAAAAAAATGTTAGGCTAGGCTTAATGTCTGAATTAGTTCTACCTAAAGTAGATAAAAATATAATATCAAAGAAGTCCTTAATTGTATCTGATCTTAAAAAAATTATTAATAAGAATAATGTCTTAAGTGATCCAGATGAAATTAAACCATATGAAACAGATGCTTTAGCAGCTTACAAAAACACACCTCTAGCTGTTGTGCTTCCTGAGAACACAAAAGAAGTAAGTGAAATTTTAAAATATTGTAATAGTGAAAATATAAAAGTTATACCAAGAGGAGCAGGTACTGGATTATCAGGTGGGGCATTACCCTTGAATGATGCAATTCTTTTAGGACTTGGAAAATTTAATAAAATTCTTGATATTGATTTTAATAATAAATGTGTTGTTACACAACCTGGTGTTACCAATTTATCAATTACTCATGCTGTTAAACACAAGGGATATTATTATGCGCCTGATCCATCAAGTCAATTAGCCTGTTCAATTGGTGGAAATGTAGCAGAAAATTCAGGAGGTGTTCACTCCTTAAAATATGGCACTACAACAAATAATATTTTAGGTGCAGAGATGGTTTTGATGGATGGAACCATATGTAGATTAGGTGGAAAAACATTAGATCAAGAAGGATATGATTTAATGGGACTTATCTGTGGTTCAGAGGGATTGCTTGGAGTTATTACCGAAGTAATTGTTAAAATTTTAAAAAACCCTCAAACTGTAAAAGCTGCACTAGTTGGTTTTCCAACAATTGAAGATGGTGGAAATTGTGTAACTGAAATTATCTCTAGCGGCATTGTTCCAGCTGGAATGGAAATTATGGATAAAGCTTTAATTGATGCAACAGAAAAATTTGCTAAAGCAGGATATCCAATGGATGCTGAAGTTCTAATGATTGTTGAACTCGATGGAACCAATTCTGAAGTTGATAGTATGTTAAAAGAAATAGAAAAAATTTCTCAAAAAAATAATTCAAATAGTTTTAAACTTAGTAAAAATGAAAAAGAAAGAATGGCTTTTTGGTCAGGAAGAAAAGCTGCCTTTCCTGCATGTGGAGCTATGGCACCAGATTATTATTGTATGGATGGATCTATCCCAAGAGGAAAATTATCAGAAATATTAAAAGAAATTACAAAACTTTCAAAAAAGTATAACTTAGCTGTAGCAAATGGTTTTCATGCTGGTGATGGAAATTTACATCCTTTAATATTGTTCGACGGAAGTAAAAAAGAAGAATTGAAAAAGACAGAGGAGTTTGGGGCAGAAATATTAAAAGCATGCGTAAAAATGGGAGGCGCATTAACTGGAGAGCATGGAGTAGGCATAGAAAAACGTGAATTAATGTGTGAAGCATTTAATGACAATGACATTCAACAACAATTAGATATAAAAAAATCATTAGATATAAAAAATCTTTTAAATCCAGGAAAAGTATATCCTATATTAAGAAAATGTGCGGAGGAGGGGAGAATTCATGTTCACAGAGGAGAAGAAAAATTCCCAGATCTACCAAGATTCTAATCATCTCAAACCTGATACAGAAATTGGAGTTTCAAATTTAGTTAAAGATTTTTTTAAAAAAAAATTACCAATAAATTTACATGGAACAAATAGTAAAAAATATATTGGTTACAATGTTCAAGCCGCAAAAACATTAGATTTATCTAATTTAAACGGAGTAATAGAGTATTTACCTGAAGAGCTCTACATTAAGGTATTGGCAGGAACTCCAATTAAAACTATCGAAGATTTGTTAGAAAAACACAATCAACAACTGGCATTTGAGCCTTTAGATTTTGGTTATATTAATGACGGTAAATCTAACAAAGGGTCTGCAGCTGGAAGTGTTGCTACAAATTTTGCAGGCTCTCGAAGATTTAAAGTAGGGAGTGTTCGAGATTTTGTATTAGGGTTTAGAGGAGTAAATGGTAAGGGAGACATCATAAAATCAGGTGGAACAGTGGTAAAAAATGTAACTGGATATGATTTATCTAAAGTAGTGTCTGGTTCCTTTGGAACTTTAGTTGCACTCACTGAAGTAACATTAAAGGTTTCACCAAAAAAAATATTTCAAAATACTATCGTTATATATCTAAATGACTTAAAAATTATTTCCTCTCTTTTTCACAAAATTTTAGGCTCAAGCAATGAAATTTCAGGAGCAACCTATATTCCTGATGAACCAAAAAGTAAAAAATTTGATCTAAATAAAAGTAGAGTTTTTAAATTTAACGATCTTAATAATGAAGGTCCTTTTTTAGCTATCAGAATAGAGGGAGACCGAGTATCTGTTCAAGAAAGATTAAAAGATATAAGTAAAGAATTAGAGCTTAAAAAATATAAAACATCAATTTTAGACAATCATCAATCAGTTCCATTTTGGATAAAAGTAAATAATTTAGAATTATTTACGAATACAAAAAATAATTTAACAAGAGCAGTTATTCCACCATCTAATTCTGAAAAGTTAATGAAATTTTTAGGTAATAAATTTAAATATTTCATTGATTGGTCTGGCTCTTTATTTTGGATAGAAGTTCTTGATAACGAAGATGATAAAATTGGACAAATTAGAGAATTTATAAGTAGTAATGAAGGATATATGACCATCATTAAGAAATCAGAAAATTTTGATTTTAAAGAAAAAATATTTTCAACTGATAAAGCAAAGTTAATGATATCGAAAAAAATTAAAGAAAGTTTTGATCCTAAGAGCTTGTTTAATCCAGGTAAAATGTATCGAGAGATTTAATGCAAAC
>Ga0209047_1001337_pt1 | contig 18243 bp, 16 predicted proteins | sample SaaInlV_165m_DNA_3_FD_184681 | JGI IMG/M metagenome (GOLD analysis project Ga0209047, IMG submission 184681) | Marine microbial communities from expanding oxygen minimum zones in the Saanich Inlet - Saanich Inlet SI037_S3LV_120m_DNA (SPAdes)... | ecosystem: Environmental > Aquatic > Marine >...
TATTCCAAAACAGACTCGAAGAACAAGGGTTTCCTGCCATTACGACGGAAGTTTCCCCTGCCCCTCAGTTTTACTATGCCGAGCACTACCACCAACAGTATCTCGCCAAGGTCCCTAATGGATACTGCGGCCTGGGCGGTACTGGCGTTTGTTACGCTGACTGATCAGTCCAGGAAATTTAATACGCTTTGCCCAAAGTGCCATAGCGAATTCGAACAGGCTGACCCCAGATATGCTGCAATCAGGGATATTGCATGCCCCGCTCCGCACAAACCATGTTAGCCATGGTCGACAAGCACCATCACCACATCAAGCTCGCAGCCTATCCCGTCTGTTACGGCATCTTTTCGATGCCGGTGAATTCCAGCACACCAAAGAACACACTGTACCCGAACGCTTCAAGCAGATGACATTCAAGATGTCATCAAAGTTTAAATAGAACTGTGCAGCCGGGTTAATCCGTGAGGCGATGTAATGCCTCATCGTAGCGCGCCAGCGTATTGTCGATGACTTCATCGGGCAGCACTGGCCCCGGGTACTCTTTATCCCACTCTCCCGCGGTGACGAGAGTTTCCGTGTAGTTACGGACATACTGTTTATCAAAGCTGTTTTGTTCCCGGCCAGGGCCCCAATCATCTGCGGGCCAAAAACGGCTGCTATCAGGGGTCAGCACCTCATCGATCAGCACGATGTCACGGTTCTTATTCCAGCCAAACTCGAACTTGGTGTCCGCAATAATGATCCCTCGCCCCAACGCATATTCGCGACCCTTCTCGTAAATACCCATGGACGTATCCCGGATTTTCTCCATGACATCCTGGCCAACGGTTTCAGCAGCCGTCTCAAAACTGATGTTTTCATCATGGCCCTCTTCCGCCTTGGTGGAAGGCGTAAAGATCGGCGCTTCAATCCTGTCACTATTAGTCATGCCCTCCGGCAGTGCAATGCCACAAACTTCGCCTGTCTTCAGATAGTCCTTGTAACCACTGCCGGTCAGGTATCCCCGAACGATGCATTCAATAGGGACGACTTCGCTTTTACGGCAGATCATGATTCGGCCCTCTAGCAACTGACGCTGTTCATCTGTCAGGCCGTCGATGTCTGACGGGTCCGTCGACACCAGATGATGCGCATAATCGTTGCTGAAAAAGTCAAACCAGAACTTCGAGATCTGAGTTAGCAATACACCTTTCCCAGGTATTCCATTGCCCAGAACCACGTCGAAGACACTAACCCGGTCCGTCGCCACAATAAGAATTCCGTCTCCACCATCAGCGAGTGGCATGTCATACAGGTCACGGACTTTTCCTGTTCGTTTATTACCCAATGGCAAATCGGTGTTCATAACCGCTTCAGTCATGATTGCTCCATTCTATGATGTTTGTTCAAGTTAAAAGTTACGCAAGTGCTTGCTCAAAATCTGCAAGCAGGTCGTCAAGTTCCTCGATTCCGATAGAGAACCGAACAAGGGAATCATCAATTCCCATAGAAGCCCTTCGTTCAGCGCCCATTTCAAAGTAGATCGAATGAGCGACAGGTATCGCGAGCGACCTGGTATCACCCAGGTTGCTACTACAAATCACAAGATCCAGGTTGTTAATAAAATCAAAACAGTCCACATCGTCAACCAACTCGATGCTAAATATCCCACCATGATGGCGGAATAAAGACGCCGAGCGATCATGCTCTGGATGACCAGACAGACCGGGATAGTAAACTTTCCTGACCTTCTCATGGCCGTCCAGGTACTCGGCTAACCGCTGCGCGGTTCCACAAATTCGATCCATGCGGAGCGCCAGGGTATCGGAGCCTACTGAAATATGATGAGCAGCTTCAGGACCAAGTGAAGCACCCAGGTCTCTCAGGCCTTTCTTTTTAATCTGCTGAATCGCCCACCCACTGACATCGCCTTTCTTATAGTTATCATACAAGTTGCTAAAGCTCGACCAGTCGAACAACCCGGTTTCTGTTACTGCACCACCCAGGGCATTCGCATGCCCGCCGATGTACTTTGTCAGCGAATTAATAACAAGGCTTGCGCCTACATCTTTGGGGCGAAAAAGATACGGAGTGGTCATCGTGTTGTCCACAAAGTAAATCAGCTTATGTTCGCGGCACAGATCACCGATGCCAACAAGATCGGAAACCTGGGTTCGTGGGTTGGCTATCGTTTCCACAAAGACTAGTTTGGTATTCGGCTGTATTGCTGCCGCAACAGCATCAGAAGACGTTGCGTCGACAAACGTCACTTCAATACCCTGTGTTGCAAACGTATTGAAAAGACTATTGGTATTGCCGAACAAATAAGAAGAAGAAATAAAATGATCGCCCCGACGAAGCAATGCAAATAACGTTGTACCGATTGCGGCCATTCCAGTACCGAACGCTGCGGTGGCAATACCCTCTTCCATCAGGGTGATTTTGTCCTGCAGCGCCGTCACGGTTGGATTAACCTGACGCCCGTAGGTGTAGCCACTCTTTTTACCCTGAAAAACCGCCGCTAGATCACGCGCGTCGTCATAGGCATAGGTCACTGCCGTGTGTATCGGCTTATGGATAGATCCATGCTCGATCGGATCGCGTCGATCCGAATGAACAATTTTTGAAGTGAATCCCATTTTCTCAAGCTCCCTAACAAAAAAACCCACCGAGCACGCCGCTACAGCAGGTTATCCCTCTTTAGCGGCATTTCTAAAGCGCCCGCAAGCTGACATCAAATCGGCGCTAGGTGGATTGTACATTAGCTCTTCAAGCAGGTGCAACGAAATGGGTGAGTCTCTTCAATCCCTGCTAGAATACGGGGCTTCCAGGCAACATAACACGACATGAACAACGCAGATTTCAACCAGCAACTCATAAACTTCCTGAACTCCTCACCAACGCCATTTCATGCCACACAGAATATGGCCGCAATTCTTACCAAAAACGGGTTCAACGAACTGCAAGAGTCGAATAAGTGGGACACACCTGCTGGTAAGTACTTTGTCACTCGCAACGACTCTTCTATTGTGGCTTTTGTCATTGGCCGCGGCTCATTGGAAGAAACAGGCATCAGGATGGTGGGTGCACACACGGACAGCCCCTGCCTGAAAGTAAAGCCTCGACCTGAGCGAAAAAGTCAGGGTTATCAGCAGCTGGGTGTGGAAGTTTACGGTGGCGTGTTGTTGAACCCCTGGTTTGACCGCGACCTGAGCCTGGCGGGTAGAGTCACGTTCAAAAACAGCAAAGACCAGGTGACGAGCATACTGGTTAACCTGGGAAAACCCATCGCCGTAATCCCGAGCCTGGCCATCCACCTTGACAGAGACGCGAACAAGGAAAGAACCATCAATCCGGAGACGGACCTACCACCGATACTGCTTAACGAGGACGAGGCGTTTTCACTCGCGAGTGTTCTTGATGAAGCCACCCAGGGAGGAGAGATCCTTGCCACGGACCTTTGCTTCTACGACACTAACCCCGCCCAGGTAATTGGGCTACAGAACGACTTTATCGCCAGCGCTCGACTGGACAACCTGCTGAGCTGTTTCACAGGCCTTCAAAGCCTACTAACAGCAGACGATTCAGTCAGCAGCCTGCTGGTATGCAATGATCACGAAGAGGTAGGCAGCGCATCAACTTCCGGCGCAGGCGGTACATTCCTCAAGGATGTGCTGGTCAGAATTACGCCAAGCGAAGCTTCAAAAATTCGCACCTTTGCAAATTCGTTGCTCATATCTACTGACAATGCTCACGGCGTGCATCCCAACTACCCAAAAAAACACGAGACTAACCACGGCCCAATCCTGAATAAGGGACCTGCAATAAAGTTCAATGCAAATCAGCGTTACGCAACCAATAGCGAAACTGCAGGTTACTTCAAGGCACTTTGCCAGGGCATGAAAATTGAATGCCAGGAGTTCGTTAATCGGGCGGATATGGCGTGCGGCAGTACCATCGGGCCGATTACCGCCAAGGAGCTCGGTGTTCGTACTCTGGATGTCGGCGTGCCTACATTTGCCATGCACTCAATACGGGAGCTGGCCGGAACCCGAGACGCCTACAACCTGTATCAAGTACTCAGCGGATTCTATAAAGACCCGGGGCCGCTGGGCGCCCTGCGTTAAACCCCAGGCGACCATCTCCAACAACACCTTCCAGTCCAGGAACAGGACTCACCTTCTTCTCCACTTAATAAAACTGTCAGAGATTATTACGGCGTAACAGCAAACCTGGATACTTAAACTGACTAACGCGCAGATAAGAAGCGCAGATAAGATACCCAGATATCGCATATGCCAATCAACCAATCAGCCATACTAATAAATTGCATGCAGCATCCCGCACGGTAAACTATGGGCTCATCTACTTAACGGTGGCAGCATGCCGGTTCACCTGGAAACTCACGAGATCCGCGTATTTAAAACTGTCTACGAAGAGAACGGCTTCAACCGTGCCGCGGAAAAACTATTCGTTACCCAATCCGCGGTCAGCCAGACTGTTGCAAACCTTGAGCACAAGCTGGACACGCTTCTGTTTCAGCGTAAACCTCTCCAGCTGACCGAAGCAGGCATACGTCTCTTACACTACGCACAAACGGTTCTTTCTGAAGAAGATACAGTTCTCTCTGATCTGAGTAATATCAAAAATGGTGTGCTCTCAACTTTGCACCTCGCGATGAACAGCACCGTCAATCACCTGTTCGGTGCGTCATTGGTAGACAAATTTTGTACCGCACATCCTCTAACCCGAATAAAGATTTCGGTACTCCCAAGCCGCCAGATCATCACCGCCGTTAGTTCCGAATTGTGGGAGCTGGGTCTGGGGCCTTTCCAGCAAACCATGCCCGACCGATTCAGAACGATTCCGCTGTTTGAAGAAACAAGACACCTGGTTGTTCGTAAAGACAAAATCAAACCCGGGGCATCCGCTGAGGATGTCCTGCACGACAACCCGTTAATCGTCTCGCAACTGGATGACCCGGATCTGCGCCCTACACTGGACAAGCTTCGCGACAGCTTCGGCACCATTTGGGAAGTTAACGACCTTGAATTAAGACTTGCGCTGGTCAATCAGGGCCTTGGCATGACTTACCTGGATGACAAAATCCTGACCGAGCAGCGCGAACTCGGCATCATTGATCACTTTTCTTTTTCAACGATCCCGCTGATATTTGGCATCTACTACAGAAGGGACAAACAATTATCGAAGGGTGGGCATCAGTTCATCCGGATTTGCGAGGCTTTTTCCTTCTAGCGCCAATGAGATTCGTGGCCCAATCGAACAGTAGCCAAATTCGGCTCGGCACAAAAACATCGATCAGGCCGGGATTGAGCCGGCTGAAGCACGCAGAAACATTTCTAACTCAATCAGCCGCTTTTCTTTGCTCGGCGACCATAAGTCACTGCTAACCCGGTTACCAAGCCGATTAATTGTCGACCAGCTCGTTTCGTCGCTCATCAAGATAGGCTCTCAATTCAGCCAGAACCGTTTTCGCTGCATCCTCCAGGCCTTGTTCCAATTTGTTGACCCTCAACTCAAGCTCATCAATGGCCTGCCCGCCTGACCATTTTTCGGCACAAAATGCTCGCCACTGAATCAATTCGGCTTCATTGAACAACTCTGGATGGTTCCTTCCCCTAAACCTGAACAACATTTCATCCAGGCGATCATCCTGAAACCGACCCTCAAAGCTTCCGAGTTGCTCCGGGGGAACTGCGAGTAACTCAGACATGGTGTTCCGATCCGCATCCGAGAAGAAGCCGCCCTGGTAGAGCTGAAAATCAGGGTCTTCCGAATCCGCATAATGGTGACCGCCGTAGACTTCCTGGATCTTTTCAACCAGCCCTGCAACCCCCATCAACTGGATTGCCCTTGATTCGCTCTGGCTCCGATCGATTCCAAGCCGCCCAGCGCGCTCATCATTCAAGGTTGCAAGGGGAGCAACAAAAGGACATCGATTAATATGAATCGTTTTTAATGCGATCCGTTGCTCATTTTCTTCAAGCTGGTCATTGGGCGTAAAGACGAGTCGCGCCAGTTCAGCTGCAGAGGCGGATATCAGGGCTTCCGGTGCCTGCGACAGATCGAAGCAGATAATCCCATTGTTGTTGCCTGGGTGCTGGCAGATCGGCATCACCAGCGCCGTACAACCCCTGGATGCCGGATACATGGAAGAAATGTGCACAATCGGATTCTTACCCAGCGGATACAACTGCTGCAACACGGCCTTTTTGCCCCTGAGCCGGAACATGAAATCGTAAAGTTTGGGTTGTGCTGCCCGAAGGCGCCTTGTGATCTCAATAGTCGCCCTGACATCTGCCAGTGCATCATGGGCATCAATATGCGCCAGCCCATTGGCACGGGCCATGTCTTCAAGCTTGAAACTCGGCGAGCCATTATCCTTTTTCGGCCAGTTAAAACCCTCAGGCCGCAGCGCATAGGCCGCACGAAAGAGATCAATCACATCCCAGCGTGAATTGCCGTTTCGCCATTCGCGGGCATACGGATCGTGAAAGTTTCGATACAACATCTGTCGCGTAAACTCGTCATCAAACCTGAGGCTATTAAAACCAACGACACAGCTCTGGGGCTGGTTGAATTGTTCAAGCACCTTTTCTGTAAACGCACGCTCGGATATGCCTTTTTCCTGAATCTCGACCAGACTGATACCGGTGACCAGCAACGCTTCCGGTTGCGGCAGAACATCGGTACCAGGCCTGCCCAGGAAGTTCTGCGGCGGTTTAATTTCATTTAGATCCAGGTCAGTCCTGACCCCTGCAAACTGCAACGGCCGATCCAGGATCGAATCAATTCCAGTGGTTTCCAGGTCATACCAATAAAGGGTTTCGGTCATATTTTGCTCTGGGGTCAGTTCTACTAAAGGACAATTCACCTAGTGTGTATAATCCCAGCTTTTTGGTCAAAGGCATTCCATGACCTTATCTAAAAATATTATCGGCTTAACACTCGGCCCGCTCCTTGCGGCGGTCGCCTTTTTTACCCTTCAGGGCTTCGGCTGGCAGGCAACTGCGTGCTGGACTGCCGCAATTACGGTCATTTGTGCGGTCTGGTGGATCTTCGAGCCCATACCCATACCCGCAACCTCCCTTATCCCGCTCGCTACTCTGCCAATCATTGGTGTACTGACGCCTGCTCAGGTTGGCGAATCCTATGGCTCGCCACTGGTACTGCTACTAATGGGTGGTTTCATTCTATCCACAGCCATGGAAAAAAGCGGCGCGCACAGGCGGGTTGCTCTTGGCATGGTCAACCTGTTCGGCGGCAACAGCAGTCGCAGACTCGTGTTTGGCTTTATGGCTGCCGCAGCAGTCCTGAGCATGTGGATATCGAACACCGCGACTACCCTGATGTTATTACCGGTCGCTCTTGCAGTGATCGAAAGGTCTGATGATGACAATCTTGCCATTCCCCTACTCCTTGGTATTGCCTACGCAGCGAGTGTTGGTGGAATAGGTACACCCATAGGCACACCACCCAACCTGGTCTTCCGGGAAATCTATCAGCAGAACACCGGCATCGAAATCGGCTTTTTAACCTGGATGAGCTGGGGTGTACCTGTCGTGCTGATCTTTGTGCCCATTATTGCGTTGTGGTTAACCAGGCGGCTAAACCATCAGGGGCATATTGATATGCCAAAGGTCGGGGCATGGCAAACGGAAGAACGACGGGTATTTATCGTTTTCGCCTTCACCGCGCTTGCATGGATAACCAGGAGTCAACCTTTCGGTGGCTGGAAAACCTGGCTCGATGTTCCCGGCGCAAACGACGCGAGCGTTGCCTTACTGGCGGTAGTAGCAATGTTCCTGATACCTAACGGCAAAGGCTCTCGACTACTGGACTGGGAGACGGCAGGCCGCATTCCATGGGGTATGTTAATTCTGTTTGGTGGCGGCATCGCCATTGCGAAAGCGTTTGTTGTTTCAGGTATGAGCGCTGCACTCGGCAGCGCACTGGCAGGAATCGCTGGCTGGCCAATGCTCGCCATGATGGCAGTCATTTGCCTGTGTATTACGTTCCTGACAGAGATGACAAGCAACACGGCTACCACAACACTAATGATGCCAATCCTTGCGGCTGGCGCTATCGCAGCCGGTATAGCCCCCGAAGCTCTGATGGTGCCTGCCGCGATGAGTGCAAGCTGTGCATTTATGTTGCCCGTCGCCACCGCGCCCAATACGATAGTCTTTTCTACTGGCAGGTTTACCACCCGCCTGATGGCCCGTGAAGGGCTGGTGCTTAATTTTGTAGGCGTCATCCTGATCAGCGTGATGTGTTACCTGTTGATTTAAAAGCACTAAGCTCTGCGTCACGCGCTGGTTGCGATAAGCTGGCGAGCCTTGAAAGCTCGCGCTTAAACTGTTCATAACCCAGCTTGTCCAGTTTGGCGGTTAGCTGCGGGACCCATTCATTGTAGTCCGCCACAGTTTCCAGTTTTGCATTACTCATAGGCCCCTGCATCCAGCGGTAAAACTCGTCACCACCAGCCCAGGTCTCATGTAACAGGGAATAAGCATCGCGCATTCCCCGGAAGATGGACTGCTTCTTCACCTCCATCTCAGCCACCGGTCTTCCAGAGTCATACAACACCTCCAGCCGATTACGTGCCAGCATGATCAGCTCAATGGCCGAATCCCTTCGAGCCAGGCTTAACCTGTATCGATCAAACCGATGCGATTCACCGCGAGCCAGCAGCCATTGTTCCAGAGCATACAACTCAATCGTTGTTGCCAGGCTTTCATTGAATCGAGTGTCATCTTTAATGTAAATAACCCGGTGTGCCAGCTCATGGAACAGTAGCGCCGCCAGTTGTTCATCGGAACGAAACAGGAAGGTATCGAGCAACGGGTCGTTAAACCACCCGAGTGTTGAATAGGCAGCCACCCCACCCACATAGACTTCATAGCCTTTGTTCTGGAGGCGCTTTGCATACCTGTCCGCATCGTCTCGCTTGAAATAGCCGCGATAGGTCACGCATCCTGCTACAGGAAAACACGACTTTCTAAGCGCCAGCTCATAGGGTTTCGCGGCAAATACATTCCAGACAACATAGGATTCACCGGTCTCCACATAGCTCAGGTAAGCGCCACTGACTGGCAGGCCAATCTCTGACGCAAAGCCCAATATCTGGCCCGCTGTTTCGATTCGGTCACGCAGCGCCGGGTCAATCTTCGATTGCAGTAATTCATCGGTAGGCGTTCGGCGCCACAACAATGCGGCCTGGCCACTGGCTGCCTGATGATAGAACTGAAGAGTTTCGCATCCAGACACAAGGGTCAAGAAACAAAACGCGATTGAGACTTTAACTATTCCAGGCAATGCATGCTCCGTGAACGATTGATTCATAGAGAGGTTACAGGACAAATGCTGCAAAGTGAGGTGAGTGCGCAGTAGCGACAGGAAAGACCGCCTGATAAAGTACTGGTATGTATACGCAACACTTTGGTCTTACGGAAGCGCCCTTTTCCATTGCGCCTAATCCGCGATATCTGTTTATGAGCAGACGCCATCGTGATGCGCTCGCCCACCTGCTCTTTGGTGTTCAATCCGATGGTGGTTTCGTCCTGTTGACGGGTGAAGTAGGTACTGGAAAAACGACCTTGTGCCGATGCCTGCTTGAACAGATCCCCAATGATGTCGAAATAGCCTTCGTACTGAACCCCTTCGCAGGTAGCGGTCGTGCCCTTTTGGCCACAATTTGCAGCGAATTTGGCATCAAGTACCCTGCTAAAACGTCGCTAAAAATGTTGGTCGACCGACTAAACACCTTTCTCATGGATAGTCACAGCAACCATCGGAAAGCTGTACTCATCATCGATGAAGCCCAGAACCTTTCTTATGAACTCCTTGAACAACTGAGACTGTTAACCAACCTTGAGACAAACGAGCGAAAGTTACTGCAGATCATTCTGCTGGGACAACCAGAACTGCTGGAAATGCTGGAAGACAGAAGCCTGCGGCAGCTCAGCCAGCGAATCATCGCACGATTTCATCTGAGCGCTCTCGATTCAAACGAAACCGAAGCCTATATTACCCATCGTCTGGCTATTGCTCATGGCCAACCGGAACTTTTCACACGGTCTGCAATGAAAAGCGTCTACCGAATCAGCACCGGTATCCCTCGAGTTATTAACCTTATCTGTGATCGTGCGCTACTGGGGACCTATGCCGAACACAAGCAACAGGTAACACCACGAATTGTTAGTCGTGCGGCTAATGAGGTCCTTGGCCCTCGCCGCGCTATTGCGAAGCCCATTCGGATAGTCGCCGTTGCCGCTGCCGTATTGCTGACCATCACAGCTGTCTGGACGCTGCTCCCCACAGAGGTGTTTACGCCCCGCGTTACTGAGATCGCGACCAGCGAGCCTGCATCGGCAACGACATCTTTGGTGCAGACACCACCCGTTCCGGTGCCAGCCAAACTAAGCATCCGGGGACATGCTTCTGCTTCGGATGCCTATCACGACCTGTTCGCCCTGTGGGGAACCAGCTTTGACGACAAAGCATCAAACCCCTGCGAACTTGCCACAGCGATAGGGCTCAGGTGTCTCGAAAGCATCGCCACGCTTCCAGAGCTGAGGGAACTGGACAGACCGGTTATTGTTCAACTAAACACTGAGTATTTTACGCTTAAACAGATACTGGATGGCACCCTTACCGTGATCGCGGGATCAGACCAATTAAACCTGACGCAGGCTGAGTTTGAATCAAACTACAATGGCATTGCCCAGATGCTGTGGCGCATGCCACCCGCTTATCAAGCACCGCTCAAAAAGAATGACCGTGGTGCCGCAGTTGACTGGCTGGTGACACAACTGGACATGATCGATGGTCATTCGCCGCCTATCGAAGCAGGCTTCACTTTCAATGATTCACTGGAAGAAAGAGTGCGGGATTTTCAAAGAAGAGCCGGTTTATCTCCAAACGGTATCGTCGACCCTGTCACCTGGATACATTTAAATGACGTAGAAGCGATGAGCATCCCAACATTGTATTCACGAGACCAGGGGTAGCGTCGTGTCATATATTCTTGATGCACTGAACAAATCGGAGCAGGAACGTGAACGCAAACAAACACCGGGCCTGAAAAGCCTGCGGGGTGAACCATCCCCCAATCGGTTCCAGCTCAGGCATTTCCTTTACCTGCTGGCACTATTGGCAATATTCAACTCCATTGGCGTTTTCATCTATTTCGGCAACAACTCCCAGCCAGAGACTGGTATTGCGCCGCAGGCAATAAGTCCTTCTGCTGACTCACTCGTCCCTGCCAACGCAGCCGCAGTTGACACCCCCATGACATCTTCGAGTTTAACCGCGGCTCAACCGGCCAGGTTTCCAGCCCCGGTTACCACGGGTAAAACCGGTGACATCAACGACCTGCCCGCCCACGTGATTCGTCGATTACCTGAGATTCAGATCACGACACATATTTTTGCTTCCGACACGGACCTGCGCATGGTGAACATCAATGGGGTATCCAGAAGGGAGGGAGATCTTGTCACTAACTCTCTACTGCTGGTGGAAATCACAGAAGACGGGGTGGTGATGAACTTCGAAGGCTACGCCTACGCGATGAATATTCTTGAGGACTGGCAGAACAACCCATAGAAGGTCGGTAAAAGCGCTACTGAATCGGGCTACCAGAGGCCTGGATATTGTTCTCGAGTTCGTTGAGCTTCTGTGAAATCTGCCGTCGGTGCGCATCAATTGAATCAATCGCCGCCTGCATTTCCTTCATCTGTCCGTCAAGCGAATTCAGGTTTCTCTTCGTGGCTCCCTGGACGACTGCCTGATCCTGAACCTGGCCCCGCAGCAAGGCTATTTCTGTAATCAATTCTTCATTGTCCTGTCGTAAGCCTTCCCGAAGTCCGGACAATTCATTCAGGATCGCCTGGTACTGGGATGACATTTTCTTGACCAACACACTCATTGAGTCAACTTTCGCACCCAGGTCACGCTTGAGGCCTGCAATTGCTCGAACATTCTTCTGAATATCGGGTTTATTCTGCCGGTGAGAGACCGCCCACAGCTTGTCTATCTCTGTGAAGTTTGTATTCATCTGGGCTTTCAGGTCCCGCAGAGTCTTGGAGACGTCAGTACCTGTCGCTGCCAGCCTGCTATCGAGCTGACGGATGTTTTCCTGCCCCTGTTCAAGTAACTGGTTTGAGCGCTCGAGCTTCTCCTGAACCTCGAAGAGCGTGTAGCCGCCAATACCCATCATGATTGCCATAAGCACGATGACAAACACCAGCAAACCGTTGAAATTACTTTGCTTTGGTGCCTCGGATCGGCCACTTCGCCTATAGGACGCAACCTCATCCTGAGCGGGCTTTATGGAAGGGATATTTTCTTTCTGGTCTGACATAAATTTCTGGTCAATCACCTTTCGCTTTACCAAAAAGGGCTCCTACCGGAGCCCTTTCATAACAGGTTTTTCTCTTGTTACAGTGCAACCATGAGTCCGTAAAGAACGGCAGTCAAGGCTAAACTACACCCTATGACGCCCGATACCTTAGCCATAGGACCCGGCTTACCGAATATCGCATTCGCTTCCAGTGCAAGAATCAGCAGCATGACAACGACTAAGCTAACAGTGCTCGCGTTTGTAACAAGACCGTTACCCCCCAAATGGGCACTAGAACCCATGAAAAAGAGCATCGGCGCTGAAAAGAGTACATTAGTCCGTGAGGCCAACGCCGCTTTGGGTGCAGCTCCTGCCGCCTCCGCTAGTGCTTCGCCACCTTGTGCAACCTGGGTTGCAGAAGCGATAACAATCTTCTGTGCTGGCCAGATGATCAGCCAGACATTAAGAAACATCAATGTGCCCAGGGTTGCACCCACAGTAATATCGTAGGAAAGCCCCGCACCCCGGAACCCCAGCAGTACAACACCGGTAAGGAACGTAAACATGGCACCCCATCGGAACCACCACAGCGCGCGAGGCACCAATTTTTGAATCGCTCCAGAGCGATGCGCATCTTCCGCTTCTTTGAAATACTCACCCTGAATAAAGTTGAAGTAATACAGAACTCCGATCCAGGTAATACCTGCCATGAAGTGACCCCAGCGAAACAGATAGTCCAGCCCCTGGCTCGTAAACAACGCGATATCGCCCATTAGATTGCCCTCTCTTAATATTAGTTTGGATCAGTCCGGAAAACCAAGACTTGACCCTCGTAGTGTCGTATCCCGATGATAACATTCATTTTTTGGGCTTTCCATGAACGTCTGCGATAAGAAAGTGTCCGCTCAAGGCTGTCCATGAACATCTACAACAAAAATTTACCCGCTCAAGGCTGTCCATGAACATCTACAACAAGAAATTACTCGCTCAAGGCTGTCCATGAACATCTACAACAAGAAATTACCCCGCTCAAGGCTGTTCCCGTCATCTCGACCGGAGTGGCGCAGCCACGGAGCGGAGAGATCTCGCCTGAAACTCTCGCGGTCGCCATATCTCTCCATTCCCGCTCACCGCCGCAAGATCCCAGTAAGACCGTGTCAGGCAAAGCTCAAGGCTGTCCATGAACATCTACAACAAGAAATTACTCGCTCAAGGCTGTCCATGAACATCTACAACAAGAAATTACCCGCTCAAGGCTGTTCATGAACATCTACAACAAGAAATTACCCGCTCAAGGCTGTTCATGAACATCTACAACAAGAAATTACCCCGCTCAAGGCTGTTCCCGTCATCTCGACCAGAGTGGCGCAGCCACGGCGCGGAGAGATCTCGCCTGAAACTCTCGCGAGCACTAAATCCCCCCATTCCGGTTCCTGAGGAACCTGCAGTCGAAATGTCTGCGCTATGCCTCCAAGGCATTCAATATCGTGCAATGAACCGCTGACTCCTGACCACCGGCACAAGCCTCTGTTATCTGCTTAAGCGCAGCCTTCATCTTTTCCAACTCGACAATCTTCCTTTCAATCGCAGCAAGCTTGTGTTCTGCTAACGACTTCACTTCGCCGCAGGTCGCCACTTCTTTCTCCACCTGCAGGGATAAAAGTTCACCAATCTCTTTCAGTGAAAAGTCCATCGCTCTTGCCCGACGAATAAAATGAACCCGCCCAACATCCGGTTCTGTGTAAAGCCTGTAGCCCGACGCACTTCTTCTCGGTGCAGGCAGCAGACCCTCCACTTCGTAGTAGCGCAGTGTTTCGGCACTTGTTTCAGTTCTTTGCGCTAACTCGCCAATTTTCAGGTAGCTCATGGCCATCACCCTGTGCTGTTTCGTTACCCTATAGTTTACTCCAATGTTTAAATCTCCACAGGATTTCACTCGGTTTGCCTTTAACAGGTCGGGTTTCCGCTCTAGACTTCATATTTACTGGCCTCTAAGGGACAATTGTGACTGACATAACCAAAACTAAAACTCTGGTGGACGGCCTGTGCTTTGGCGAAGGGCCAAGGTGGCACAACGACCGGCTCTACTTCTCAGACATGCACGGCAACACCGTTTACGCCGCAGATACGTCCGGTAATCTGGAAACTATCGTCCAACTGGAAGACGACGAACCTTCCGGGTTGGGCTGGCTGCCCGATGGCAGAATGCTCATCGTTTCAATGCGAAACCGAAAATTACTGGTACTGGACGGCGGTGGACTCACCGAGTTTGCCGACCTATCAGGCATCGCCACCTATCACTGCAACGACATGGTGACTGACCTCGAAGGAAGATCCTACGTCGGCAATTTTGGTTACGACCTGCACAATGACGCCGAGTTCCAGAAAGCCGCGCTGATCCTGGTGCATCCGGATGGAGCAACAGAACTCGCGGCAGACGATCTGGCATTTCCCAATGGCACCGTAATTACGCCAGACGGGAAAACTCTAATCGTCGGCGAATCGTTCGGGGCAAGGTTGACAGCCTTCGATATCAACCCGGATGGATCCCTGGCCAATCGACGCGAGTGGGCAAAAATGGACGGTGCCGTGCCCGATGGCATCTGCCTGGATGAAGCAGGCGGAATCTGGGTTGCTTCCCCGGTTAGCAATGAGGCGCTTCGAGTCATTGAAGGCGGCGAAGTCACCGACCGGGTAAAAATCGAAAACCAGGCTTATGCCTGCATGCTGGGTGGCCCGGATGGCAAGACGCTTTTCATCATGACATCAAAGTCTTCGCACCCGGATGAATGCAAGACAGAAAAATCCGCCGCGGTAGAATTCGTGACAGTAAAACACGCCGGCGCCGGCCTGCCATAAACAATAGAATGAACGATAGAATGAACAGCACAAAAATAGCAGTGATCAACGGCGGCCATTCCGCCGAGGCTACCGTATCCCGCAGCAGCGCAAAGGGCGTCATTGAAGCGCTTCGCGAAAACTATGATTCCGTCACCAACATCGAACTCGACAGCAAGCTCGCGACCTCACTGGCTGACTGTAACCCCGACGTAGTCTTTCCAATCTTGCATGGGCCGCCCGGGGAAGACGGCACGCTGCAGGGTTTCCTTGAGATTCTTGGCTACTGTTATGTCGGCAGCGATGTGCACAGCAGCGCCTTTGCCATGGACAAAATTGTTGCCAAGGAAGTGTTCCGGCGTGTGGGACTGCCCGTCGCCAGGCAATGCGTTGTTTCCAAAGCGGATGGCATCGCAAACGCCATCGATATGATCACCAGCGAACTGGGCGAGAACGTCGTGGTGAAACCAGCCTGCCAGGGCAGTGCTATCGGTGTGACCCTGATCGATAACGCCAACCAACTTCGTGATGGTGTGAGCGCAGCATTCGAATTCGACCCCCGCCTGTTGGTTGAGGAAAGAATCCACGGCAGGGAGATCACAGTTGGTGTCATTGATACCGATACCGGCACGGATCCCTTCCCCGTCATCGAAATAACGACACCAGAGAACAGTTGGTACGATTTTGACCATCGCTACACCCCCGGCCTTTCCGAGCACCTAATGCCCGCTGAGTTACCTAACGAGCAATTAATCGCGCTTCAACAGATTGCAGTAGCCGCTCACCAGTCCCTTGGCTGCAGGGACCTGTCGCGCGCTGATTTCATTGTCACAGAATCTGATATCTATCTACTGGAAGTAAATACGCTGCCTGGCATGACACCCACCAGCCTCTACCCCGATGGCGCCAGCGGCTACGGCCTGGAATTCCCGGAACTCGTGAAGTACCTGGTAGACCGGGCGGTGAAGCGTAAAAACAACTAAGCCACCACCCGCCATTTCGACTGGAGGTTCCGAAGGAACTCATACCAATGGTCATTTCGACTGGAGGTTCCGAAGGAACTCATACCAATGGTCATTTCGACTGGAGGTTCCGAAAGAACTCATACCAATGGTCATTTCGACTGGAGGTTCCGAAGGAACTCATACCAATGGTCATTTCGACTGGAGGTTCCGAAGGAACCGGAACGGAGAAATCTCGGATCTCGCGAGCCCCTGGAACAATCAATATCAGGACCGGCGAAGCCGGTCCTGACAAAAAACTACTACATATCGTAACCGCGTTCGTTGTGCTGGTTAATATCCAGCCCCTCGGTCTCTTCTTCTTCAGACACGCGGAGCCCCACCATAAAGTCAACGACCTTCAGGAGAACAAAGGTTAGTACCGCCGTGTAAACCCCTACTGAACCAACACCGATCAACTGAATCACCACCTGCTCACTGATCGGCAGACCATCGCCCTGGCCACTGAAGATTCCCAATGAACTGCTCGCAAAAACACCCGCAAGAATAGTACCCAGGGCTCCACCCACACCGTGGACCGGAAACACATCGAGTGAATCATCAATACCAAGCTTCTGCTTGAGGAACATAGTCATATGGAAACAAACAAAACCTGCGCTAATACCAATAACAAGAGCACCTGCAGGCCCAACATAACCGGAAGCCGGCGTAATCGTACCCAGGCCCGCAACCATACCGGTCACCGCGCCAAGCGCACTTGGTTTACCAAACTTAATCCATTCGATACACATCCAGGTAAATGCCCCAGCAGCCGCGGACATATGCGTCACCAGCATGGCCATACCGGCATCACCATTGGCAGCAAGCGCACTACCCGCATTGAACCCAAACCAGCCTACCCACAGCATGCCTGCACCGGTGACCGTCATGGTCATATTGTGTGGCGTCATCGGTGTTGTCGGGAAACCACGCCTTGGCCCCATCACCATGGCAGTTGTAATTGCCGCCACACCAGCAGTGATGTGAACCACGGTGCCACCTGCAAAATCGAGCAGGCCCATTTCACCGAGCCAGCCGCCACCCCAGACCCAGTGAGTCACAGGTATATAGACGATCACCAACCACACCGCTGAAAACAGCAACATAGATGAAAATTTCATTCGCTCTGCAAAACCACCCACGACCAGCGCGGGGGTGATAATCGCAAAAGTCAGCTGGAACATGGCGAAAACACTGTCGGGAATATCCCCATTCATCGTGCCTTCCTGGATCCCTGCCATCATGAAGTTCGAAAACCCACCTATAAACATATTGCCGTCGGAGAACGCCAGTGAATAACCCGCAACCAACCAGATAATGGAGACGACGCAGGTAATGGCAAAACACTGCATCAAAACACTGAGCACATTCTTAACCCGGACAAGCCCGGCGTAGAACAACGAAAGCCCCGGGATGGTCATAAATAAAACCAACGCTGTGGCGGTCAGAATCCACGCTGTATTAGCCTGGTTAATCTCATCTGCCATCGCCAGCGGCGAAATCAACAGAAGTGAAAACACAGTAAGTGCGGCCTTGATCATTGAGACTCTCCTCATTGGCACCGACGCAGCAAACGAATAGGTGCCTTGTTATTTTTAACTGTCGAGTTTAACGGATTGCCCATCAAAATCCCAAGGAAGAGCCTAACTTTGCCGCTTATGCCCACCGCGAATATAACCCCTTGGCTTTATGCCAAAAAGATCATCAACAGGCATTCCCCCTGACGCCCATGGAGTAAATCAATCATCGATTACCCTTACAACCAAAGGCCAATCAATAGGCAGGTAGCAGCGATTAACGACCGAAGCGGAGAGATCTCAAACTACAGCCTCGCGAGCAAGAGATTTCTCCAATCGCCCTTCAGGCTCCGTCGAAATGACGGGCGGCTTAGTTTCGGGCTCCGTCACCTTAGACCACCATCCCGTCATCTTAGACCCACCATTCCGTCGCCTTAGACCCACCATCCCGTCATCTTAGACCCACCATCTCGTCATCTCGACCGAAGCGGAGAGATCTCAAACTATAGCCTCGCGAGCAAGAGATTTCTCCAATCGCCCTTCG
>Ga0209047_1001348_pt1 | contig 18106 bp, 19 predicted proteins | sample SaaInlV_165m_DNA_3_FD_184681 | JGI IMG/M metagenome (GOLD analysis project Ga0209047, IMG submission 184681) | Marine microbial communities from expanding oxygen minimum zones in the Saanich Inlet - Saanich Inlet SI037_S3LV_120m_DNA (SPAdes)... | ecosystem: Environmental > Aquatic > Marine >...
CCGCCATAATTTCTATATACCATTTTTTTCTCAATGCATATTTGTTTTACAATATCCCAAGGATAAACAGGCATCCCAATAAAATTAATCTCATTTTTGGGACTAATATTATTCAAGTTTTTTATTTCATTATCTATTTCAAGAGGTAATAAATCAGTTGCCCAACATAAATAAATACCATCATTTAGATAATAACCAAATTCATCTTTTAGTTTTATAGGTTTATATTGGTCAATAGCTGTTTTTGTAAAAGTTTGTAAATTTATTTTATTTGATATGGTTTTATATCGTTCTCCATTACAATTATGCAATACATAAAAACAATCATGTCTAAGTGGAATCTTTTCATCTACTTGACCTTCAGTTATAAAAAGAGTATTTGAAAAATCTATATTATATATATTACTTTTATTATCTAACCATAAACATTTATAACCCATGTGGTTAAAAGCACGATGAAATCCATAATGAATATATGAATGTGTATGGGTATATAATTTATGTCCCCAAATAACAATTTGCTTAAAATTATCAGTATACATTATACTTGTTCGTATATAAATATACAATAATAAACCTGTTTAATAATATGTGATAACTGCTGTTAACAATGCTAGACTTGCGTCGCTTGTCTCGATTGTTTTAACTGAAGTTTTAATGGAAATTAAAACGTAGGTTAACACATATATGGGTAGTAAAATATTACATCTGAGTTTTCATAATGGATGCCACAATGATTTAACTTATATAGCCAATAAATTAAATTTTAAATTAAGTTTTATGGCTTTTGATGATTATACAAAAGGCAAGTATAATATTGGCCATCAACGAGCTGAAAACTATTGGAATAAAAATAAAGAATATTTTGAAACGTTTGATATTATTATTACATCAGATACAGCACCAATATCAAGGGTATTCTTGCAAAATAATTGGAAAAAAAAATTAATTATATGGATTAATAATCGGTTTGATTATTGCGATGAAGCAACTAATGATTGCAAATTTCCTGATCAAGAATACTATGATTTATTTAGAAAAGCAACTACTATGAATAATGTAACTATTGTAGGATATACCCCTTTTGAAAATTATTATTGCAAGCATTTTAGAAATATAGATATAGGGGATAAAGTTATTAAACCTATTGGTAAAGTATCATCAGTATATTCATCTAATAATACTATAGATATAGAAGATAAGAGTATAACTTTTTTTGTTGGTCCTTATCATAATGATAATCTAATGATGGATTTAACCAATAAACTAAGAACATTAGGATTGAAGATATATAATGGAAGATTTAATGGACCAAATGATTTAGCAAATTTTAAAGGGGTTATTCATATACCATATGCGTGGTCTAATTATACATTTTTTGAAAGTTTTCACTTGGGTATTGTATACTTTATACCTGCTAAAGAATTTTTATTTGAATTAAAGAAAGATAAAGATTTTTTTTGGTCTCCACCATTTCGTGAAGAACTAATTGAAATATCTGAATGGTATAATCCAGAATATAAAAACTTGTTAGTTTATTTTTATTCTTGGGAAGATTTATTGATTAAAGTAAATGCATTAAATTATAAAAAAAATAAAAGGAATCTAATTAATTTTGGAAAAAAACATGAAGAAAGAGTTTTGAATCAATGGACGTATGTATTAAAATAAAATATAATATGATATAATGAACAAGATAAAAGTATGTAATAATATTTTTGTTGATAAGATTTATTGTATAAATTTAAAAAAAGATATTGATAGAAAAGAAATTATGACCAGTTTATTTAAAAAATTCAATATACTAGATAAAATAACTTGGTTTAATGCTATTTATAATGAAAAAGGTAATATTGGATGCAGAGAATCGCATATTCGTATTATTAAAGAAGCATATGAAAATAATTATCAAGCTATTTTAATATTTGAAGATGACGCAACATTAGTTGAATTCCCATTTAAACTACAAAATAATATACCCGATGATTGGTGTATGATATATCCGGGATGGTTAGATGTGGATATGAAATCTTTTAAAGTGTCTAATGAATTAATTAGATTAAAAAGTGCGAGATCAACACATTGTTATATAATCAGAAAAAATATAATACCGTATTTATTACGAATGGATAAATGTAGAGAAAGCATAGATCAAATATACTGGGAAGTAATTCAACAAACATTACCATGTTATGGGTTATATCCAATTCGTTCAATACAATTTATTAATAATAGTTCTATCTCGGGTTATTCAAATAAAAAATTAGTTGATATGATGACACAAAATGCGCAAGTAATATATAATGAAGAAAATAAATGTAATAAAACTAATACATGGTATTCACATTATCAGACTTTTATGAAAATATATTTATTGAAATCAAAAAATAAATTATCATATGATGAAATAAAACAAATTATGTTTTAGTTACAAAATGTGTTAACATGCGTGCAATGCAATCATGATTATATGGTTTTTATATTATGTTAGTGCGTGAATATTACCAGGGTTTACCATTCTCACGTTTGTCTGCTTTTTTGGCTTGTAATTCTGCTTTTTTTTGTTTAGGTGATTTGCCAGCGTTTTCCTGCTGTTTTGTCAATTTAGGTTGTTTTCCTGCTGCTATTTGGTCTTTCTTCTTTTGATTATTACTCTTCCCCATTCAGTATATAATATACGTAGATTTATATTATTATAATTAATTTTTTAGCTACAAAATTTGAAGTACTTTATCTAATTGTTCTTCGAAAGATGGCATATTAACTAACCAAGTTTTAAAATTCTTTTCTACATAAGGTTTCATTTTTTTATAAGTTTTTTTATTTAGTTTATTTATTTTAGCTATACAATCATTTTCATCATTAACAATAATTATTCCATTTAAATCAAAGTAATCACCTATATTTGGACATCCGTAATATATTGGAACAGTTTTTGATACAATACAATCTATTAGTTTTTCGGTAAAATAATCTTTTCCTCGATTATTTTCAACTGCAATATGAAACATACAATCAAACATTTCAGATTTATCTCGTGTTTCGCTAATATCAATATTATCATCAAATATTTTTAGTATTTCTGTTTTTTTGGGTTTATAAAATCTTTTTGGAATAGTTATTTCTTTTTGCTTGCTCCATATAGCATGTCTCATTTTATGACCAGGGCACCAATTTTTATCACCACACAAGGTAGATATGAAGAATTTTTTATTATTATATTCTAGTGGTTGTATATTATTATAATGATGTTTAATATATGGATTTATACCAGCAATTGGTGGAAACTTTACCCACGAATATTTAAATAGAGACATAAATTTAATAGTTTTTGGTCTTTTTAATAGTCTTTCATCCCATGTTAGAATTAAATCAAATTGTTGATAAATTTCATCATTACTTAAAAGTTTCATTATATGCTGATCAATTATAAATGAACTTTCAATTTGTAAAAATATTAATATATCACCCTTCTTCTTTATTTCTAATATATTTGAAGGGATATTATCTATTACTATTTTTATATTTTTATTAATTTTTATTTCATTTAACAAGTATTCATTAATAAATTCCCATCCTAAATAATTTACTCCCATATATATATTATATATATGGATAACATAATATGTTACTATATTAATCTTAAAAGAAGACCAGATAGAAATAAAAAAATGAAAGATACTTTACAATTATTAAACACCTATAATATAAATTTTGAAAGAATTGATGCAATAGATTGTTATACTTTAAAGCGAGAAAAACTAATTAAAAAAAAATATATTGTTAATATAAATTCATTAAGACTCGGTCAAATTGCTTGTATTATGTCACATATAAAAGCCTGGAAAGCATTTATCAAATCTTCAAACCAATACGCTATATTTTTTGAAGATGATATTAGATTTAATATACCATATTTTAACCAGGAATTTGAAAATATGATAAAAGAATTACCAAATATTGATTTTGATTGGTTATATCTAGGTCGAAATAATTTACAATTTAATAATTTCTATAAAGGTAAAATTATTAATCTATTATTTTATCAACCTGAAACTTATGGCACAGGAGCACATGCATATATATTATCTAGAAGTGGATGTACTAAATTATTAGTATACTATAATACAATAAAGGATGGGTCATATTATAATAATCATCCATTGGATGCGATGGATTCAATTATACATCTAATGAAAAATTATTTAAATATAAAATTTAATATTTTATCTGTACTACCATTTGAAAAAACATTAGTGAATACAGATAAAATAAAAGAAAGTTTTAGTAAAGAATTTATGGTATATCCATATGATACGAATGATTCCGATACGTCTTAAAATTTAAAAATAATTTATAGTATTATGAAAACTTTTATTGTTTCAACACATCATAATATACCAGAATATATAGAATTACAATATAAATGCTTCATTAAATTCTTTCAGACGGATTACGAATTCATTATTATAAATGATGCGAAAGATTATCCCGATTCAACTAATTTTTATCAAGATGATTTAGGTTCAAAAATTAGAAACCGCTGTGATAAATATAATATTCAGTGTATAGATTTTCCTCAACATTATCATACGAATAGAAAATTATTATTCTATAAAACAATTGAACCTTATATAGAGAATCCTGTTACAAGATGTGCAGATGTAACACAATTTGCATTTAATAAATTTTGTCATGTTGATGGGTATTTAATGATTATAGATTCAGATATGTTTCTATTTGATTATTTCAATATAGAAAATTATTTGCAATCAGGATTGCAGAAGATTAACATTGCAGGTATTAAACAAAAAATGGGATATTTATGGAATGGTATAATTATTTTTGATACACAAAAGTTAGTTAATTTATACGAAATGAATTTTGATTGTGGTATAGTTGAAAACTCAACTGTTGATGCTGGTGGTCATACATATTATTATATGGAAAAATATAAAGATATGATTAACTTTAAGAATATTACATGTGGGCATTATACATACGAATTAACATTTATAGACGAAAATCTAAGTGATAAAATAAAAGAATTATTAATTGAATTTACTAAGATAAGAGATGATAAAAGTGCAAATAAGGAACTTGTGCTTGATAATAAAATAATTCATATTAGAGGTGGAGGTAATTGGGAATATAGAACATTAAATTATAGACTTTTACAACTACAACTAATAAAAGAATTTATATTTACAGATTAATTAGGTTATAATATAATTATCATTTAAAATTAACTCTTCAATATTAAAATCTTGTGGTCCTTCTGGACCAAACCATAATTTTGGTATATATATTTCTTTGCTTTTACTAAAATAACTAGCCCATAGAGAATAAGTAGAATTTGAACAAATAATAGTATCACATAATGATAATATTAACATATTTAATTCTGCAGAGTCTAATAAATAACTATATTCTATAGGTAAATATTTAGCTATTAATTCTTCTATATTTATTTGATATATTGAACTAAATTCATTTTTTGAATATACTTTGTCGTTAGTAAATAATATTACTATATGTTCATCATGTTGTTTACTTATAATATTTTGATAATAATCTACTGATAAATTTATATAATAATGTGAAAGATTCAAATAATCACCACCTCTTACATGAACACCTACTATTTTTTTATTATAAAAGTTATTGATTTTATTCATAATATCAATTGCAATATCTAATAGTTTAAAATCTAGTTTATCTTTGATTCTATCAAAATTTTCTTTAAAGTAAAGGGTTGATTGAAAATATCCTGTTAGAAATATATTTTTGTTCATTGGTATATTTGTTAATAAATTTTCATAACTTTTACTTTGTTCTTTTACAATATAACAATCGGTTGTATCTATATCGATTTTTAATATATTATCAAATAAATAATAATGATAGCTTGATTGTCTTTTTGTATCTAGTTTATTTGTATCAATATATTTAGTAATAACTTCTAAATTATATCGCAATGCTATATTATATGCTGTAAATAACTGAAATAATATATTACCAATACCTCCTTTGATATTTACTATTAATTTATTTTTACTAGTAGTATTTCTTACTTGGTTATGATTTTTATCCAAAGCTATTATAATTGGTTTTGCTGGTATTGATTGATAATAATTTTCTGGATAACAATAATCTGGAGATAGGATCATAAATTTACTACTGTTTTCATTAAAATATTTGTTAAGATAAGATTCGTCATGCCATTTGGCAATAATATCATTTGATTTATCAATATCAATATTATGTTGAATATATTTTGCCATTTTTAGAAAATAATGAGTTATCCCTCCATTAAAACCACCAGCAATATAACAATCAAGGTACTTTTCTGGATCAATATAAGCTGTGGATTTGGGATTAGTTTCTGGGTCACCTTTTTTATTATCACCAAAAGCATAACCAGGATGTTTAACTCCAATTAAAACTTTTGTAGGTGTTGGTAAAATTTCTGTATCTATTGTTTCATTTATTTTCATATCAATATCAATATAATATAAAGTATCGCATAGCATTTCAACAATAATATCAAATTCTAATAAATATTTGTATCTATATAATGTATCTAGTGGAAATCCTTTTCTATTTATTTTTTTTATGTAATTAGTTATATTTAATTTCTTACAAATATTATGTGCTTTTTCTTCTTGGTCTGTACTGATAAAATATATTTTTCTATAGTGTGGTAAAAAATATTTTTCAATACTAACTATTAGTTGTTCTAAATAATTTATATAATTACCTGTACCTATACAAAAAATACCAATACGTTTTTTTTCAATATTGAGGTTTGATTTAAAATCCCCATCAATATTTTCATTTTTATAATCTATTTTTTGTTGTTCACCTATTTGATTTTCATGAATTCGATATTGGATTAGATGTTTGTTAATCATAGTTATTGGTATATTATTATTAATTGCTCTCTGCCATAAACTTAAATCTTCATATGGTTTATCATCACGATATCTTAATAAATTATTATTTTTATCATAAGACTCCCAAAATTTTCTAGTATAACATACACAAGAATGATTTATTATATTATGGTTTTTATTTAAGTGTTCCTTTATTTTATTTGTATCAATATATAATCCATATTCTCCTTTTATACTAAAAGTATCAATATCCCATACTTTTATTATTTTATCTACACCCTCGAATTTTTCAGTAATATAATTCATTAATGATGAACATAAAAGATAACCTTTATCAATGCAAGTAATTTGTGTTTCAAATCTATCGGTTGTATAATAATCATCTAAATTAGTGTTAAACACAATATCATAATTTAATTCACTAAAACATTTATTTAATAAAAATAACATTGCTTCTATGTGGGTATTATAGTCTTTTCGAAAAAAGTAATGAGTATGAGTTATATTAATATTATTAAATATAGAGTATGAATCATTACCATAATTCATCTCAAATATATCAAAATTTTGAAAAGATTGATTAGTTATACTAGTTACACATTTATTAATCCATTCAGGCTTGTAAAGTCTTGTTAAATTTTTATGAAATAGTATTACAGCAATTTTTTTATTTAGTTTAATATCGGATATTATATTAGATTTTTTTGTTATATTTGGTATCTTATAATTTAGTTTGTAATAATTTGTACTATTAATTATTATATTATTTGTATATAATACATCGCCTATTGCTTTATCTTCGTACATTTCTTTACAAATATAGTTTTTATTTTGAAGTAAAATAAAAATAGCTTTTCGTGATAAGATATATCCATAACCACCACTTGCATAATTATATATAAATTTACCATCATATTCTGACTTATTTAGTTCTTTATCATTACATTTATTAAAATGATATGTTCTAATTAGTTTTTTTATAATATAATTACCATAATAATCATAATTGTATATCTCTTCGCTATTATTAATATTTAGTGCAAAAAAATCATCATCCACTTTATATATGTGCGAGTATAAGGTATTATAATAAATCCATTCTAAACCTGTAATTATTTTAGTAGGTATATTTTCATAATACTCTTTAATATTAGTATATAAAATATGATCTTTTTTTTCAACACAGTTATGATTTCCAAGTAATATTAAATAGTCAATATCAAAGGTTTTTAAATATTCTTGTAATTTAACATAACGTTCAATATAATCTGTTCTGGTTGATGCTAATATTAAATATAAAATTTTTTTATCAGTATTTACCTTTATAATTTGTTCATAGTTAGATATTTTAGATTTTATATTAATACATTCAAAATTATCATTTTTTGTTAGTTCATATATTTCAATAGAATCACATAATAGTTCATTCATTTCATAGATGTTTATATTATTTTTAACAAACAAATAATTGTCTATGTCAAGTATAAAAACAAATTTTTTCCCTTGATGAATATTTAATAATTGAACATCAAAATCATTTTCACAAATAAAAATAGTATTCTTTGTTAAATTTATATAGTTATTTAAATCTTTAAAATATACAATATTTGTTTTGCTATATATTTGGGTTATTTTGTTTTGTGATATATATTCATGTAATATCATTTTATAGTTAAATATAAAATAAAAAAATTACTAACGATAAAAGCAATGTAATCAAGATTGTAATAATATTTATATCAATCTATTTTAGTATGGTTCTCAAAGTATCATCAATATTTACCAAACCTTTTATTAATCATATTAAATATCATCGCGTGCCACATATACAAAAAGAATATGATAACTATCTAATATATTTAGAAAAAAATAATATCACAATAAAAGAATATATTATAAATCATATTATTAAAGATAATATAATGTATTTTTGTAAAAACCAATTCCCATATGATATTAAAGAAGTAAACCATTATTTACTCTGGATTAATCCTAAATACAAAATATCATATGAAACAATATATAATTATTTACAATTATTATTGAAAGGGAAAATGTATATTTATTTTGAAAATTCAGAAGTAAATAAAAGTGTGGATAGTATAATTCATTATCATGTATTGATTAATTATTTTTAATAAAACCATCATAATTATAATTCATTCTATTTCCTGCTGGATTATATTCTTGTTGATTATTTAATGTAACCATATTTGAATTATAGTTAGTAGCCAAAGTAGTTGGTTGTGTTTCATTTAATTCTTTTTCATACCATGATAACATTTTAGCATTTAACATACGTTGCATTACAGTTTCTGAGAACGTAAACATTTCATTATAGTTTTTAAGGATACTGTTTGATATAACAGTTATTTCTAAGGTAAAAGAAAAGTCACTACCATTTAACTCAAGTAGGTTATCGAATTTATCTCTTACACTAATTTGTAATCCATTGATATCTGTTGGTTGATTAAAAATAATATCGGATTGAATGTGTCTGATTTGTGCTCCACGATTTAATTCATCATCACTAACAACTCTTTGTCCATAATCAACATATAGTTTGGTAAAATATTTTCTATTTTTATAAGTAATATTACCTAAATTATTAATTTTCAGAAAAAAATAAGTTTCTTGAGGTAATTTCATTACATTAGTAGCAATTGTAGTTGATGAATATGTAGTAGCTAACGCAAATCCTAATATAGTTCCAAGTGCATTATAATCTGTATCAACAGTATTTGCTGGAAATACTATGGCAGTTGCTGAATATGTTATAGTTACTTTACCAGTAGTTGATGAATAACTAAATTCAGAACCAACATGGGTATTTAATTGAACAATCAATTCTGTTCTAGTATAAGAACCATCTGCGACAGTTTTTGTTGTTCCACCATATGTAAATGTATTATTACCTCTATCAGCGGTAATGAAATGGGTAGTATTAGATAGTTCCATACTTGTTATTTTCATTTCAGTCACATTTTTTTCAACAAATGGGGTGGTGTTACCCGTACTGGTTTCCGAATAAGTAAAGTTATTACTATTTGGATAATGGGTAGTATTTCTATTTTGTGAGTCGATATTATATATTATAGTTTCCATATATATTTAATGGAGATTTATTTTTATATAAATTAAATATATTTACAAGTTCATGATTAATAAGTGCATCGCAAACATATTAGTCAGATTATTTTTTATTAAAATATTTTATATATATATATGAAAAAAAGTGACAGATATAATCTATTCTTTTGTTTAGACGAAAATTATATACCAAGTTTGTATTATGTTTTTGAAACATTTATAAAATTTAATAATCCAAAAAAATTTATTATTAATTTTGTAATAACAAGAACGGAAATGTCATTTAAAAACTTTAGTAAATGTATTAATGATATATTAAATGATATATCAGTTGAATTCAATATAAATATAAAAGAATTTATACCATCAGATGAATTTGTTAGTTTATTAAAAGACTATTGTCTTATATTAAATGAATATATAGAATCTAGAGCCCAAGAAAAATATGGAAAAGCAAAACAAGATAAAATGCATATATTTTACAATATAGGTAATTGGAGTAGATTCTATATTAGTGAATTATTCCCATTAATTAAAAAAGGATTATATTTAGATTTGGATATTTTATTTACAGGCAATATAGAAAAACTTTTTAATATTAAACTTAAAACAAAGGTTCTGGCGGCACATAATGTTAAGGATAATATGCAATCAGGATTGGATATATCAAATAATGATAATACCGCACTAGGTAATTATAACTGTGGAGTAATGTTATTTAATTTTGTACAATATCGAAAAAAAAACATATTAAATCAAGTGTTAGAATTGCTTAAAACTTCAATTGAAAGTAAAAAGAAATTATTTAGAGGAACTCAAGGTATACAAAATTTAATTATAGATGATTATATATTATTACCTAAAAAATATAATTTTATTTTTAACCATAAAATTCACACTGACAGAGAATATTATAAATTTAAATTACAAAGTAATATTGACGAAGGTATTATTATTCATTTTAAAGGTAAATATCCTCATTGGGAGTATAATAATTATATACATTATTTTTATCATATTATGAATATGTAATTATATTCGTTTAATTTAATTAATTGTATCTATTATTAATTTATATATGAGCACAATAAATAATAGACATAATATATTTTTCTGTCTAGATGAAAATTATATACCATGTTTAAAATATGTATTAAATTCATTTATAAAATGTAATAAACCCCATAAATATAATATTCATTTTATTATAACATTAGATAAATTAACATTTGACGAGTTTAAGAATATAATTATTACTGTTGCTGACAAAGTATCAAAAAATTTTAATTTAGTTATTAAAGAATTCGTACCACCAATTGAACTTGTTGAATTGGTAAACGGTTACTGTAAAATTCTAGACAAACGATATCCTACTAATGCAAAGTGTGCCAAAGGTACATTTATTAATATTGGTAACTGGAGTAGATTCTATATTAGTTATTTATTTCCGGATGTAAAGACAGGATTATATTTGGATCTTGATATATTATTTAATGGTAATATTGAAGAAATATTTTCTATTGATTTTGGCGATAATGTAATTGGTGCTATTAATGATACAACAACACATAAAAAACACACATTCGAAAAAAGTTATGATAGATTTATTGCAATATTTGACGTAGAGCTAATGAATAAATTAAAAATAAAACAAGAAGATTATAATAGAATATCATATAATTGTGGAGTTATGTATATTAACTTTGAATTATATAGAGAAAGAAACTTTTTAAATATACTGTTAGATATATTAAAACATACCATTAAACATAACATAGTGCAATTTAGAGGAACACAAGGGATTTTACATATTATTGCTCCTAATTATACACTATTACCAAATAAATTTAATGTTATTACTAAACGTAAATATGAACTTGCAGAAGCTTCGATTTTACATTTTAAAGGTATTTCAAAATTTTGGGATAATCATAATTATCGAGAATTGTATAATAAATTTATGTGTAAATAAGTATTTATTAATTTTATATAAATTATATTAAAGATTGCATTTATTATAATTTATATATGAAGAAAATTGTTATTTTAGGTGCCGGAGGATTTATTGGTGGTCATTTAGCTACAAAATTAAAGAGTATGGGCTGTTGGGTAAGGGGTGTTGATATTAAATGGCACGAATTTAAGACTTTGGATGCAGATGAATTTATTATCGGAGATTTAAGAAATTTTGATTATGTTAATTTAGTTATTGATGATACTATTGATGAAGTTTATCAATTGGCTGCAGATATGGGAGGTTCAACATATATTAATACAGGTGATCATGATTCAGATGTAATGCATAATTCATGTTTAATTAATTTAAATGTACTAAAAGTTTGTTCTATGAAAAATGTTAAAAAAGTATTTTATTCTTCTTCTGCTTGTGTTTATCCAGAGTATAATCAATTAGACCCAGATAATCCAAAATGCACTGAAGATTCAACTTATCCTGCTGAACCAGATAGTGAATACGGATGGGAGAAATTATTTAGTGAAAGATTATACTTTGTATTTAATAAAGATTTTCCAAAATTAGATATTAGGGTAGCTAGATTCCATAATATTTATGGTCCATATGGAACATATGATGGTGGTAAAGAAAAAGCACCAGCTGCTATTTGTCGTAAAGTAGCAAAAGCTAAGGAGTGTGATGTAATTCAAGTATATGGAGATGGTTTACAAACACGTTCCTTTTTATATATTGATGAATGTATTGAAGGGATAGTTAGATTAATGGAATCAGATTTTAAGGGGCCTGTTAATATCGGTTCTGATGAAATGATTAGTATAAATGATTTTACCAAGATGATAATTGGATTATCTGGAAAAAATCTGAGTATAAAAAACATTTCATTTCATGGTGTTGGCGTAAGAGGAAGGAATTCAGATAACTCTTTAATTAGAAATAAATTAAATTGGGCACCAGATTATCCTCTGGTTAAGGGGATTAAATTAACTTATAATTGGATTTGTTCTGAATTAGAATTAGAATGATCACCTTCTTCTATTAACATTAAAGCCATTGCTGCATAATTATGTAAATCTAATAAAGTATCTTTGATACCTTCATCATCTATTAGATTTACTCCATTTTTTGTAATTGACAATGAACGCTGAATTTTATCTCCAATTCTCATTAATACACCAATAACACCGTAGGTTGCAAATGCATCTCCATAATCTATATTCTTTTTTATAAATAATTCAAGAGCCTTTTCTTGAATTTCTTTCATTTGTTTCGGTCTATTCATTTATTATATAATACATATTATTATTTTATAGCATTTAAAAATATACTATATAATAGATGTCTAAAATTAATTCAACAAAAATATTTATAAAATGGATTGTTGGTAGTTATATTAAACATGAAGAGTATTACAAAAAACATCCTGATTTAATTGAAAAGTATATAAGTATTGAAGAATTGGAGAAATTGAAAGAATTAATAATAAAAAAAAATTGAATTATTATTTTTTTTATGTTAATTAATAGACCTTAAATGGAACGTTCGTTACCACGTAGAAATAAGTATAACTTCTTTAACTTGCCAACGGAACTTAAAGAAATTATATTTATATATGCAACTATTTACCTATCTAATAGGTATAGTATATATAATTATCGTTTGGACGATTATGCACTACCAATAATGGCAGTATGTAGGGATTGGTATAATATAATAACTTATATTCGTGAACGAAAAGGGTTATCTGTTACAAGAGCAACTACTTTATCAATTGCAGTTTCAAATATAAATATGTTTGAATGGGCTTTAACACAAACGCCGCCACCTCCATGTCGTAATGATCTCGTATGTTATGTTGCGGCAAGGCATGGCAATTTGGAAGTGTTTAAAGAGGCAATACGTAGAGGCTTTCGATGTACGACACGTGCATTATTTGTATTACCATATAGTGGTAACTTGGAGTTTGTCTATTATTTATATAATAATATGACTGCCTGTCACTATGAAAGTGAACCCGTTTATGACGGTGATATACAGCATTTACTTTTACATTCTATAAAAAGTGGTCATTTAGATATTACTAAATGGGTATTTAGCCTGTTAAATAGGAATTGTTTATGTATGGAGGAAGTTGTTGAGGCTGCCAAGCAGGGCCATGTAGATATATTAAAGTGGCATTATACCATGAGTCCAAGATTGTATGCGTTTACGATTACAGATTATGCTATAAAGTATAATCACATTAAGATAATAGAATGGTTAATGGAATATAGCCTAGAGCATAATATACAATATTGCAGAGGGTGCGATGGGAACATTGGTGATATTGGATATTTATTATTGTGTACATATTATGATAATATTGATACATTATCAACGTTATTTGATTTTAATGGCAAATATAATACGTATGTCGATTTGGATAGTTTGCATATATTGATCCGCGCAGCAGAAAGTGAAAACAACACAAGTGGGAATCTATACGCTTATTTAATAGAGAAAAAAGCAGACATACTTTCTCAATGCGAAAGTTAGTAATATTTGTGTTAACAATGCAAATTAAAATGTAGATTAACACATATGTATAAATATAAATATTTAAAGTACAAAACAAAATATAATATTTTAAAAACATTATTAGGTGGTAGTATTGAACTAGCAAATTTTGATATAGATGAAGTTGAGCAAAAGTTTAAACAGTTAAATACAGAAGAAATAAAAAATCTTGGACAACATAATTGTGGTATTTTATTTTATGAGACATATGCTATTAAATGTTTACGTATAGTAACAGAAATTCCAGCAAGTGAAAGTGAAAAAGAGTTAGCTTTATTTGGAAAAATTAATGAAGAATTAAAAGGGCTTTTCCCGACTTTATATAAGTGGCCTAATAACAAAGTATACCATTATATTGAAGTAGACGAAAATAAATATGCTAAATGTTATATCATGGAAAAATTAGAGGGTGATTTGACTTCATTTATCTTAGAAGAATCTTATAAACAGGGTAATTTAGATGAAAAAGAATATAAGTTTTATTATGAAAGATTACCAAATACAAATGGTGATTTTATATGGCCAACTAAAGATAGTTATGACAATCAGACAAAATTTGGCGAGATAAAGAAACAAATAAGTCCTCATATAAAAAAATTAGTAGAAAGCTTAAATGATAAAGTAATTAATTTACATCATAATTTTATTAAAAAAGGCTGGAAGTATGGTGATTTAAAATTTGATAATATAGGTTATAAATTAAATAATGGTGATATCAAATTATATTTTATCGATAAAGAATCGGGATTATTTGAACTTGATGATTCTGATTTTACTAACTATCTTGAGTTATATTCATTGGGAACACCTTTATTAGATTATGGGATATTGGGACAATATAATATAATAAACATTTTTAACATAAAAGAACAACCAATATTAAAATTTGAAGAGGAACATTTACGTACACGTTTAACATCATTGAATATTCAGGTTGGTGAGCTTGAATCTATCTGGAACTTTTTACAATGTAAAGTTCCTGGGCGAGATGATTTTTTTGTTATTCAATTATGTAGTGGAGGATATTATAGATTAGTAACATTTGACAAAGAATCTCGACATATCTCGAATTCAGCGTATGATAACGATGTAAAAATAGATGAATTATTTTTAGGAGTAGATGATCTTCTAAAAAAAATACACGAGATATATATTCTAAAATAAACCAATTACTTGTTTAGTTGATGGATCTAATTCTATATCATAAAAACATGGACGTGTTGGTAATCCTGGCATTTTACTTATATCCCCTACTACAGGATATAAGAAACCTGCACCAATACTTGCTTTAATTTCACGAATGGGAACAGTGAAATTATAAGGACATCCTTTCAACTCTTTATTATGAGATAATGACAGATGGGTTTTAGCCATACAAATAGGTAAATCTTCATAATTATTTTTAATGTACCATTCGATTTAGTCAAGTGCTTTATCAGAAAAAGTTGTATAATCGGCACCGTAAATCTCTTTACAAATAACATTTATTTTATTGATAAAGGAAGATATGACAGATTCCATTATCAATAAAATAAAAAAAACCTATACGTTGGCCATGCCAACTATGTACGATCCATCTTCGTCATAGTATCGGGGGACAAAGGTACCGTCCGCCATATTTACTATTACAAAGGAAAGACACCCTCCACATATTTGTGGTTTTATGAGGCACTCTTTTGGATCGTAGCTTGCCATTTTGCCTTTGCAATGGTGGCAGCGTTTATTCTCACGAATTACCTCTTTCGGCATTCGAATTATTTATTAGATACGTATATATGAAAAATATTTCAATTTTTTTATTAACAACACTATTGTTATAAGCAATAATATACACTATCCCTATTGATTAAAAATCATATTCATCAAGATATTACTATATATGACAACTGCTGTTAACAATGCAAATTGTATCGCTTGTTAACGATGTAATCGCCAGAAGTTTTAATGGATTTACTGACATATTTTGTCCTTCATAACGGTACATTTAACATATCTAGGTATGTAAATACCTAGAATACAACCGAATACAAGACCAATAGATTCAGCCCATATTGGTGTATTGGTTACACCGGTTTTATCTGCAACGATGCGACCAATAAATACTGATAAGAATGAACCAAGAGCATCAGAATAAGTGTTACCCCATCCTGAACGCATTAATTCATCAAGCTTTCCTTGCCCAGGGTAAGCATTTGCTAATGGTCCGTCTAAAGCATCCATACCAAAGAAAAGACCAGCATTATCAATGAAACCAAATACCATACCAGAAACCATACCAATTAAGATTGATTTTACAGGTATTTTACCTGTTGTTCCATTCATAAATTCATAAAAAGATGGAGTACGGTTTTCTTCTGCTTGTACTTTTTCTTTGAAAGATTTAAAAGCAAGATAACCGAATACCACAATAAGTAAAACTGATATGACAGCTAAAGTTAGAACAGGATTACCATTACCGGCACCACCCATAATCTCGTCCATCATAGCACTACTTGTACTAGAGTATAAACTCATATATAAATACTATATATTTTTTTTAAAAATTGAAATTTATTATATTTATACTAGTAGTATTAATTTATTAGTAAAATGGATAATATAACAGTTCATGATGAAAATAAGGATAAAGAACAGGTTAAAAAAAACCAAGACCTCTTGGTACATTATCAAACTTATGGTTAATTGTAAGAGTTGGCTGATATATTAAACCAGCAATTATCACATATTAGGATAGTCTATATGTTAAATTTTTTATATAATTTTTATTATATAATGGACTATTCACAGTTTCAAACTGGTGATATTCTTTTATTTCACAATATATCAAACTGTAAGAGTTGTTATCGCGGTGTATTTAGTTGTTTTACTGATTTGATTATGTGTTGTTCTAAAAGTAAATATTCTCATTCTGCTATTGTTATCAGAGACCCACAATTTACTAATCCACCATTAAAAGGTTTATATGTTTTAGAATCAAGTTATGAAGCATTTAGAGATGCCGAAGATCATAAATATAAATTTGGTGTGGAATTAGAAGAATTTAATAAAGTTATGAATGATGCTAGACAACATGAAGAAGTATATTGGAGAAAATTAACTTGTGTTAGAGATAAAGAGTTTTATGACAAATTAGATAACATACATAAAAACATTCATAATAAAAAGTATGATTGTTTTCCACGTGATTGGCTTGATGCTGGATTACATAAATATAAAGGAAATAATAAACATCGTGTTTCTAATTTTATATGTTCGGCTTTAGTTGCATATGCATATGTTGAATGGGGATTTTTACCTAATAATACTCCTTGGACATTAATTACTCCAAAAATGTTTGGTACGGAAAAAAGAGAAAAAAATGAATACAATTTAGAATTTAAAAATTGTTTTCTAGATAAAGAAATTAGAATTATATAAATTCGCTGAATATGTTCTTCATTATACTAGTGTATTATAATGAAAGATATACGATGTGAAAGAAGAATTAAACATTTAAATAAATATATAGAAATTAAATGGAGTGAGTATTATTTTGATTTTATCAAAAGAAACTCATATAATATAATTGATTGGTTTAGTATATCGGCGAATG
>Ga0209047_1001355_pt1 | contig 18032 bp, 13 predicted proteins | sample SaaInlV_165m_DNA_3_FD_184681 | JGI IMG/M metagenome (GOLD analysis project Ga0209047, IMG submission 184681) | Marine microbial communities from expanding oxygen minimum zones in the Saanich Inlet - Saanich Inlet SI037_S3LV_120m_DNA (SPAdes)... | ecosystem: Environmental > Aquatic > Marine >...
AAGCACAGGTAGAGCATCAGATCGATGCTCCCGGAGGGTCCTCCAAGCTGGTAGCTGCAGTACCGATCCGGCTGGTCGATGATCGTGCCCAACTGGCTCTCATCGACGCCGGTCAAGGATTGATTCATCTGGCTGACGAATCAGCGGTGTATGCTTCGATCGAAGGGCCTTTCCAGAAGGTCAAGCAAGTGACTGCCGCAGATCTGGATGGAGATGGATTCGACGAGATCCTGATGCTGACCGATCGAGCCCTGCTGGTGGTTCGACCCTCCGATCCGGACTGGATCCCCAGCGAAGCCTTCTCTCGCAGGAGTGAGCACGAAAATAGCCGCTCGACTGCAATGGCCAGCGGAGATCTCGATGGTGACGGGGTCGACGACCTGATCGTGGTGGATGGGGTCCGAGCTGAACTGGAGATTCTCGCCGGAGGAGACGATCTCTTCAGCAGCGTGCTTCGTTTCCCGGTCTTCGAAAAGAAACTGTTTCGAGGCGGAGGACGAGGCATCGAACCTCGACGCGTGATGGTCGAGGATTTCGACGGAGATGGGCTGCAAGATGTGGCCATTCTGGTCCACGACCGCCTGATCATCTATCCACAAGACTCGAACGAGGGAGCCGATTGAGGATGGAAGATTCCACTACCCCCCCGACCTGGATGCTCGAGGGAAACCTCGCCGAGGTTGGCGGGATCACCCGGTCACGACTTCGAATTTGTAATCGAACAGGCACCATCCTCGAACGGGGAGATCTGGACGGTCGACCCGATGTGGTTTGGCCTGAAGGAGTCATCGTCTGTCCAGGGTTCATCGATATTCATGTCCATTGCCGCGACGATCCCGGTGGATCTCAGAGACACAAGGAGGACTACCGAAGCGCCAGTGAAGCGGCGATTCATGGCGGGGTCGTACTGCTGGGAGATATGCCCAACAACCCCGATCCACCCTCCGATGCTGAATCCTATCAACGGAAACGACTTCTCGCCGATGAGAAATCGCTGGTCGATGTGGTGCTCTACGGCCTGCTCTCCAGGGGCGGAACCCCGTTCCGCAATGACATCCCCTGGAAGTGTTACTTCGGCCCCAGCGTGGGAGATATCGACTCGTGGGGAGATTCTTCTGTCGCCGAGGTGCTCGAACCCTTCCGTGGCCAACTGGTGATGTTCCATGCCGAGGATCCTGCCATCCTGCAGCGTCACGCAGATCGCCCAACCCACGAGCAACGAAGACCTCCCGAGGCGGAGGTCGAGGCGATCCGTTCGATCCTGACCGTCTGCAAGGCACTGGAAATCCACCCACACATCGCACATCTTTCCACTGCAGACGGCCTCACACTGATCGAACAGGCTCGAGAAGAAGGTCAGAGCGTCAGTACCGAGGTCGCCCCTCACCACCTCTCTTTCGATGAAGAGAATCGTCACCAATTCGACCGCTCGGACTGGCTTCAGATGAATCCACCCCTGCGCAGTCCACGAGATCGCCATGCACTTCTGGAGGGGCTCATCTCCGGTTCGATCGACTGCATCGCCACCGATCACGCTCCCCACTCCAGAGAAGAAAATGCCCGCGGAGTCTCGGGAGTTCCGCTACTCGACACCTTCGGTGGATTCCTGTGTCAACTGGCCAAAGAGGGAGTCTCCTGGCCAGTGCTCGTCGAGCGAGCGTCAGTGACCCCAGCTCGAATCTTTTCCAATTTCTTTCCGGGAACGATGGGTGATCTCAAACCGGGATCGGTCGCCTCCCTGTCGATCCTCGATGTTCGGCAACCATGGGAGGTGAAGGGAAGCGAGATACGTAGCCGCGCCGGCTGGTCTCCCTACGAGGGTCGCCTGTTACCTGGAAAGGTCATCGAAACCGTACTGCGAGGAGTTCGTTGGGATGCGACCACGATCGAAATCATCGCTCAGGATCGTGGTTCATGCGATTGACCGGGGAATTCATCGAGCGGAAGAGCGACCGAGGAGACCACTTCCGTCAGGGCCTGTAACGAGTACGGCTTCTGGATGAAGGCCTGAAATGGCCCGGAATCCTGAATCAATTCACTCCCATAACCACTGGAGAGAATCAGTGGTAGCTGACTCCACTCCTGGTGGAGTTCACGCCCCACCTCAAGTCCATTCCGACCCGGCATCTCCATGTCGATGATCACCACATGATATCTTCCGTTGGCACGTTTCACCGCTTCGACCCCGAGATCTCCATCATCTACAGAGTCGACCCGATAACCGGAACGCTCTAGCATTCGCACCACGATCTTCCTCACCATCGGATCGTCATCGATCACCAGCGCGCTGCGCCCTTCTCCCGAACTGCTCTGGAGTTCTACAGCAGTGGTTTCATTCTGCTCCACCCACTCACAGGTAGGGAGCAATGCCCTGAAACAAGTGCCCACTCCCAGTTCCGATTCCAGTTCCAACACTCCACCATGGGCACGAACAATACCCAGCACCGCAGCCAGGCCCAGGCCTCGCCCGGTGAACTTGGTCGAATAGAAGGGTTCAAAACAGCGCGATTGAGACTCCTCAGACATCCCCGAACCACGGTCCTCGACCTGAAAAACGACGTACTCCCCGTCCTTCAACTCGGGGGCAACTCCTATCGATGGGTCCAGTTCATCTGCCCTGACCGATTTGAGATAGGTCTTCACTTCCACCGCATGATGGCTCTGAATCGAAGCTTCCGTAGCGTTGATGACCAGATTCATCACCACCTGCTGGATTTGAGTCTCATTACACCGAATGCTGCCTAAATTCGCATCTAGAGTGTAATTCACCACGATGGTTTTCGGTGTCGAAAGTCGAACCAGAGAAGTGATCTCTTCGACCAGTTTGTCGAACTGGACTACCTTCTCGCTCGGCCTTCCCTTCCCGGCATAGGCCAGCATCTGGCTCGTCAAATCAGAGGCCTTCATCGCACCGACCTCGATTTCCTTCACCTGGTCCCGAATCTGGTCCGGCAGGTCTTCCTCATGAAGGATGAGGCTTGCATTCCCTGACACTGCCTGCAAAAGATTATTAAAGTCGTGTGCGATTCCTCCCGCCAGCACTCCCAGACTTTCCAGTTTTTGTGCCTCCTGGAATCGAGCCTCCAGTACTTTTTTCTCTATTTCAGTCTTTGCTTGCCAATGTCTGAGTAGCAAAAACAATGCAAAAGTAGTGGCCAACGTCACCAGCCAGACCACCAGGGTCAGTTGATGATTCCGAAAGTTCCTTAACGAAGATTCTTCCTGTTGAGTGCGAACAGTTCTCTCGATGAGCCTGGTGCTCTCAAGGACTTTCTTGTAGATGGAATCGAACGAGATATCACTCTCAGTTCCTGCAGCACTGATCGAACGAGCGCCGAGACGATCGTTGGCAGATTTCTCGAGATCGTTCAGAGTTGCCCGCAGAAGTGAGGTGCTTTCGAGAATGCTGACACCAAAAACGATCGAGTCCACCACTCCTCCACCCTTCTCGGGAAGTAGAGTTTCAAACTCAAGGGCTGCGTCATGTGCATCTGCAAATCGACTCGTCACTTCTGAAATTTCCTGAGTGTCGTCCCCCGTGATCAGTTCTTCTGTCCACAGGTGGGCTTCCGCTACATTTTCACGAATGCTGGAGAGTTTCGCAGTGATCTCTGCAAAATCGCGCCCCTCGATGAGCCACTGCTGATGGAAGTAAAGCAGCGGGCCCAGTGAAGCGATCGCCAGAAGAACAAAGACGATTCCGAGCCCCTGGAACGATTTGATCATCCTTGTTCCCTCCGGCATGCGCCCCTTGACGATTCTCCTGATAGGTTCTGGCCAATGGCCGACAAGAAAAGGATATCATCCTGCAAGAAAAAACAGCAGGCGGTCTTGAAGACCACCTGCTGCAATCTCCTTGAATTCAAGACAGGCTTGATTCAGGGACAAGCATCGTAGGAAATGCAACTTATCGCATCGGGCGTGGGGTCCAGCCCACAGATCTCCCCCGGAGCCGCCAAGGCCGAGGATCCGAACAGGTATCCGAGCAATGCCACCGGATCGGAGATGTCGATGACCCCATCGTCGTTGCAATCCGTGGTCGAGAGACAGGACGGATCTGGTTGCCCACTGAACAGGAATCCGAGGGCTCTCACCACATCTGCAATATTCACCAGCCCATCTGCATTGGGGTCACCTCTGCGGAAAAAGGTCGATTCACAACTGTCAGGAATACCGTTGCCATCCGAATCGGCAACGGACCCATTCGCAATATCACAGCTGTCGGGTGAGTTGTTTGAATTACAGTCAGGCGTGGACCCGGCATCGATCTCGCAGTCGTCGATGGCACCATTTCCATTACAATCATCTGCAATGCCCAGATCGATCTCGCAGTTGTCGAGCAGCGTATTGCTGTTGCAATCTTCTGCAGTTCCAGCAGCCAGTTGACAAATATCGGGAACATTATCGAAGTCACAGTCCACCAGCACACCATTCTGGATTTCACAGACATCATGGACGCCACTGCTATCACAGTCGTTGGTCGCCAACTGACATGAGTCGAGAACACCGTCCCCGTCGCAATCCTCAGCACCCGCTTCGATGTCGCAGGAATCCTCGACACCGTTGGAGTCGCAATCCGTGTTGGGAGTCTGGCAGGAATCCGGAATCAAATCTCCATCGCAATCGACTTCGATCCCTGCAGCGATGTCGCAAGTGTCTGGTTCACCGTTATTGTTGCAATCAGTGGTGTTTCCAATGGCGCACTCACAAGAATCCACGATGTAGTTGCCATTGAGATCCAGGCTCGCGATGTTGGCCGGAACAATCTTGAAGATCTCTCCTCCAGACCAATCGCAGATGTATACCTCGCCATATGCATCCTGTCCGAATCCAGCAATCCCGGTGATGCTCTGGGAGCCGGGAGGATCCAGTTCGGAGGTCCGTGAGGTGTACTCGGACACGCTCGATCCAGTCCACCGGAAGGACCAGATCTGGTTGGAACACCAGTCTCCGTAGAAGTACAGACCTTGCATGTCGGGCATTGCGCAACCGCTGTAAACATTGCCCCCAGTGATGGAGCAACCACTTCCATGATTATAAACCTGCTTGGGATCGGTCAATGAAGCGGCGTTACAGGTGCAACCCGACAAGCCTGTGCAGGTATTGCCCTCCATGCAGCGCCAGCCGTAATTCTCTCCGCCGACCGAGGCGGCAGACTGGATGTTGATCTCTTCCCAGTTGTATTGTCCAACATCAGCGATGTAGAAATCACCGGTGAGACGATCAAAGGAAAATCTCCACGGATTTCTCATGCCCGTCGCCCAGATCTCATCGAGCGGAGCTCCGGGGCCGGCAAATGGATTGTCGCCCGGAATCGAGTAGGGCGTGCCCCCATCGACATCGATCCGAAGAATCTTGCCCAGGCGCGTGTTGATATTCTGTCCATTCCCCTGCGGGTCATTGGCACTTCCGCCATCACCAAGGCCGATATACAGGTAACCGTCGACTGGGCTGAACTCGATCATCCCGCCGTTGTGGTTCGAGTATGGCTGGTTCTGGGTCAGCACGATCTGGGCACTGGAGGGGTTCGCCACGTTGGGATTGGTCGTAGAGACCGAGTAGCGGGCGACCGTCGTGTTCGATGAGTTGTTGGTGTAGTAGACGTAGAAGTACCCGTTGCTGGCGTAATCGGGGTGGAATGCCAATCCCAGCAATCCTCTCTCATCCGCTCCTGAGGTCCCTCCCCCGACGATCGAATTGATGTCGAGAAAAGGTGTCGAGATCATCTGAGCACTGGTCATGTCGTAGATTCGGATCGTTCCCTGCTGTTGAACGATGAACAGTCGTTCGAAATCGGCAGTGGGAGCGGTCACCAAGACCGGACGGCTGACACCACTGGCCACCCTTCGAGTGGAGAGCGGAGTCCCTCCGGCATCGACTAGAACCGGAAGAAATAGCAGGAACAGCAGCGCAAGCGGGTAAAATTTCATACGAAACATCTCAATAGCCTCTTGGTCTCTCATGCCCGAGCCCGTCTCATCGACGCAGGCAAATAGCAGGATTACTCCTTAAAAGTGTACCCCACTCCGCCCCAGAATACTCCGGCGAATGGGGAAACTACTCGACCTCAATCGACTCTAGAGTGCAGGATTCAGGCCCAATGCGGCCATCACTGCTGTCGAGAGATCTGGACCAACCTGGCATGTATTTGATCGATCACATCATGAGGGGTCGAAGTCCCGGCGGTGATCCCGACATGTTCCACCCCGACAAACCAGCCCGGCTCCAGTTGCTCATCGTTTTCGACATGATAGGCGGGAACCTCTTTTTCCCGACACACATTGAGCAACTTGTGGGTATTTGACGAATTGGTTCCACCCACCACGATCATCACATCGACCTGCTCGGAGAGTTCATCGACAGCATTTTGACGATCCTTGGTCGGCTTGCAGACGGTATCGATGAACTCGATAGCGATGTCGGGAAAGCGCTGACCGATCTGGAGTAGGATCTCCTTCGCCTGACGAATCCGGTAGGTGGTCTGGCAAACCACTCCAATCCGTTCTCGCCCCTCCAGCAGGTGCAGATCATCGAGGTCACCGATGACAGTGAAATCGACCAGATCGCCAACAATCCCCTTCACCTCGACATGCTCTCGCTGGCCGATCACCACCGGGTGCCACCCCTCCTTGACCAGCCTACGCACCGCCTGATGGACCCGCAGCACCAGTGGGCAAGTGGCGTCATACACGATGTGGCCCTGATCACTGAGCTGCTTCTTGAGGCTCGCGGGTGCACCGTGAGCGGTGATCATGACGTTCCTGGTGGTGATCTCGTCATCACTGGAACTGACCATCTTCACCCCAGCATCATGTAATCTCTGAACCGTCTGTGGGTTATGAACCAGTTGGCCGACGATGGTGAGATCGATGGAGATCTCGGGCGAAAGAGCCGCATCTATTGCGTCTCGCACCCCGAAGCAGGTGCCCAGCGCTCGTGCCCGGGTAATCCTCATGTCCAGTATCTCCAATCCAAACCGCCGCCCCTCTATTTTACCCTGATCTGAGTCCACTTTCGAGCCGAAGCGACCACCGAACGGAACCCAATCAGAACCCTGTTTCGGTTGCATCCGGTGGCCGGATAGGGTGCCATCGGGATTCGACATCATCGAGAGTTTGGCGACGATCCTCAGAAGTGAGGGGCGGAAGCCATCCACCCTGGAGAGGGACAGCCTTTGTCCGTGGAACAACCCGTATCTCAAGGCTCCAGTTCCCAAGGCCCCGTATCCCAAGGCCCCAGTTCCCAAGGCCCCAGTTCCCAAGGCCCCAGTTCCCATGGCCCCCGCACCGTCCGCGCCCCACGCGGCACAGAACTCAGTTGCCAATCGTGGCTGATCGAAGCTCCCTTGCGGATGCTGATGAATAACCTCGATCCCGAGGTCGCCGAAGATCCCGATCATCTGGTCGTGTACGGCGGTTCTGGAAAAGCAGCCAGAACATGGGAATGTTTCGACGCCATCGTCTCGACCCTGAGATCGATGCGACCCGACGAGACCTTACTGATCCAGAGTGGTAAGCCGGTTGCGGTGGCGAGAACTCACGCCGATGCACCCAGGGTACTGATCGCCAACTCGAATCTGGTACCACGCTGGGGCACCATCGAAGAATTCCGCCGACTCGAGGCGGAAGGGCTGACGATGTATGGCCAGATGACCGCCGGCTCGTGGATCTACATCGGAACTCAAGGAATCCTCCAGGGCACCTACGAAACCTTCGTCGAGGCGGGGCGCCAGCACTTCGGTGGCGATCTTGCCGGACGCTGGATCCTCACGGCAGGGCTGGGAGGAATGGGCGGGGCGCAGCCGCTCGCCGCCTCGATGGCAGGGGCGGTATCACTGACCATCGAGGTCGACCCCGAACGGATCAAGAAACGACTGGATACCGGTTATCTCGATGAGTCATTCCTCGACCTGGATGCCGCTCTGGAACGAATCGATCAGTTGTGCTCACAGAAAGAGGCCCGATCGGTGGGCCTGCTCGGCAACGCTGCCGTCCTGCTCCCGGAGATCCTGCGCCGCGGCATCGTGCCTGACATGGTCACCGATCAAACCAGTGCTCATGATGCGCTGTGTGGATATGTCCCTGACCAGAAACCTCTCGACGAGGTCTTGCTACTGCGCGATACCCATCCAGATCAATACCTCGAGCTCTCGATGGATGCGATGTACCGCCATTGTGAAGCGATCGTCGGTTTGCAACGAGCCGGCTCGATCGCTTTCGACTACGGCAACAACCTCAGAGGCCAGGCTCAAGACGCCGGTTTCGAGCACGCATTCGACTACCCCGGCTTTGTCCCTGCTTATGTCCGCCCGCTCTTTTGCCAGGGCAAGGGTCCCTTCCGCTGGGTCGCTCTCAGCGGAGATCCGGCAGACATCCACCGTACCGATGAGGCGATCCTCGAGTTGTTTTCCGAAGACGAGCACCTCTGTCACTGGATCCGCACCGCTCAGGAACGAGTCCAGTTTCAGGGACTTCCGGCGAGGATCTGCTGGCTCGGATACGGCGAAAGAGCCAAGTTCGGCCTGCGGATCAATGAGCTGGTCGCCAACGGCGAAATCTCCGCTCCCATCGTCATCGGGCGAGACCACCTCGATTGTGGTTCCGTCGCCTCGCCAAACCGGGAGACCGAATCGATGCTCGATGGTTCCGATGCCATCGCCGATTGGCCACTTCTGAACCTGATGCTGAATACCGCCAGCGGTGCCACCTGGGTCTCACTCCATCACGGAGGAGGGGTCGGGATCGGCAACTCCATTCATGCCGGTATGGTAGTCGTCGCCGATGGAACAGAGGAGGCTGCAGCGCGCCTCGAACGAGTCCTGACCAACGACCCGGGCTCGGGGATCTGGCGTCATGTCGATGCGGGCTATCAACAGGCTTCCGAATTTGCCGAGGAACATTCCGTGTGGATTCCAATGCAAGGAGGTCGACCCCGATGAAAACCTCCGTCGACTTGCTGATCGAGAATGTCGAAAGACTACTTCCCGGTCATGAAGAAGCCCTCATGGGAGTCTCCGTTGCAGTGGATGCAGGACAGATTCAGGCGATCGGACCGGCGACAAAAATCGCCGGTCTTTTCGATGGTAGCCGAACACTCGATGGCACTGGGAAGTTGTTGACCGCTGGGTTTGTCGACTCACACACCCACCTGGTTTTCGGAGGAGAACGCTCGGGCGAGTTCGTCCAGCGCTGTGCAGGTGCCGACTACGAGAATATTGCCAGCAAAGGTGGCGGGATTCGAGCGTCTGTCCGAATGACTCGCGCCGCTGACCTTCAGCAACTGATCGATTCAGCCAGACCAAGGCTACAGAGAATGATGGAATCCGGCTCCACCACCATCGAAATCAAGAGCGGATACGGACTCGATCTGGAGAGCGAACTGAAGATGCTCCGGGCCATCCGCCAGTTGTCCGAGGAATTTCCAATCGAAATCGTCGCCACCTTCATGGGAGCTCACGAGATCCCCGACGAATGGCGGCAAGATCGGGCCGAATATATCCGTATCATCTGTGAGCAGATGATCCCTCAGGTAGCCCGCGAAGGATTGGCCGAATTCTGCGATGTCTTCTGCGAAAGAGGCGTGTTCGACACTCAGGAGAGCACCCAGATCCTTCAAGCGGGTCTGGATAATGGTCTCAAACCGAAGGTTCACGCCGACGAACTGGCTGCCTCGGGTGGATCCCTGGTCGCCGCCCAGGTCGGTGCCATCAGTGCCGACCACCTGATGGAAGTCACCGCGGAGGGCATCGAGGCGCTGAAAAGCGCTGGAGTCGTCCCCACCCTCCTTCCCGGGACTACTTTCTATCTGCGCAAATCAGGTTACGCTCCGGCTCGGTCCCTGATCGACGCAGGGCTCGAGATTGCGATTGCGACCGACCGGAATCCTGGGTCTTGCACCATCGAAAGCATGCTTTTCATCGCAGGCCTGTCAGTGATGCACATGGGCCTGACCCCGACAGAAGCGATCATCGCCGCCACTCGAGGTGGGGCTCATGCACTGGGTCGTGAGGCGCGGTGTGGAACGATTGAAACGGGAAAAAGAGCCGATCTGGTCCTCTGGGATGTACCCAATGAGGAAGTACTAATTCACGAATTTGCTAACCAAGTTCCTCGCATAGTTTGCGCTGCAGGTCGAATCGTGTTCGATTCGCACATTGCCAGTATTGAAAGATCCGACCTGACGTCGGACCAGGGGGTTTGAACCAGATGTCCAAGTTCACCGATCGACTCACCCAGACCATGAATGAACAATCCTGGGGCGAGTACGAGGAAGCGTGGCTCGACGCCATCGAGAGTGAAGATGTTCGCTTTACCGAATATCTGCTAGCGACCAAACAGGCGATCACCGCAGGCCATGGAGAACGAGCAGGTCAAATGCTCGAACTACTTCTTCAATCGGGTCACACCGACGAACTGTCCCCCGATAAGAAAGTGGAATTCCACGAAGCACTTGCGTGCAGCCTTCCGCGAAACAAGGACGCTCGTGGATTGTTGCTCGAGATTTACAAGTCCCAGTTCGGGCACATCGATGGATTCGACAACTGTGTCGAAACCTCTGGCCTGATGGATGGAACCCGGCCCGCCGAAATCATCCCTCTCTTCAAGAGAATGGTCCATTATCAACCGGGCTCCTATGTCAAACATCGCTCCGGCTGGGGTGTCGGCGTTGTGACGGAACTGGACCCGGGGATCGGCACCGCCACTGTAGACTTCGAGAAAAAGGAGGGGCACTCGGTAAAGTTGGAGGCGCTTCCTCAAATCTGCGATCCTCTCGACGCCGATCACTACCTTGTGATGGGTTGGAAGCGACCGGAAGAACTACGCTCGCTGGCGGACCAAGAGCCAGCGGAGCTGATCAAACTGGTGCTGAGGACCAACAGCAAGCCGATCCCCCTCTCGAGGATCAAGGACGCGCTGAGTGGAGTTGCGGTCCCTTCCTCCTCCTGGAGCAAGTGGTGGGCCCGTGCCAAAACCGCCATCAAGAAGGACTCGCTGATTGGTCAGTCCGGCGGCAAGAACAACGAGTTATATCTTCTCGATGGACCAGAGGCTCTCACCGCCAGCATCGATCGTCGCTTTGCCCATCTGAGTCCCGACGACCGACTCAAGGTACTTCGCGAGTGCCTCGCCGAATTACAAGAAGACGAGCACCACCTGCTCGCTCCCCAGTTCAAGTTGCTGCGTCGCGACATCTTGCGTGGCGACCTGGCACCGGCACAGCAGATTTCCGCTCTGCTCTTACTCACAGATCACGCTCCCGATGGCGACGAGGTGATGGCCATCGGTGCCCTCATCATGAAGGCGGGCCATCCGTCAGACCTGCTCAACTTGCTGGGGCGCGAAGAAGACCAGAAGGAAACCCTTGCAGTGATCCGTGGACTCGATCCCGATCGCTGGGATTCCCTACTCGAAGAATTGTTACTGAAATCGGACGATTCACTTCGCGAACTGATCATCCAGAACTACGAAGATGCCGACCAGTTACACCTGGTCGACCAGGTCGGTTCCAGCGTACTCCGCCGACCGGGGAAATCGCCCCTGCTATTCCTCCATCTGGTGCGCAGATCTGCTTCCGCGGATTTCCGATACTTTCCCTGTCTCGAGGGAGTCTCCTCGCCCGACCTGTTCCGCCAGGCGGCGGCAAGTTTCGATCGACTCTCTCTTGAAAGCGAAGTGAACAAGGACCCTGAAATCACCACTTCGGTGAAGCGCTATCGACAGCAGCTATCGGTCAAGCCTTTTGCTCTGCTCACAAAGGTCCTGGAACGCGGCGCCCTGACTGACGCACGAGAGATCTACATGCAATTGGCGGGTTCCCGCTCCATCAGTGATTCCAACCTGGAGAAGGCCAAGGCGATCATTCTTCGCAAGTTCCCCAAGGTTCTGGCCGGCCAAGCCAGTCGCGGCAGTGCTGTGGCCCAACAATCGGCGATCTACTCGACCCAGTTCGGCATGGACAAAGTTCAGAATCAACTGACTGAAATTCGCAACGAGAAACTACCGGCGATCTTCAAGGCCATCGGAGATGCCGCTGCACTGGGTGACCTGAGCGAAAATGCAGAGTTCACATCGGCGATCGAGGAGCGCGAAAACCTCAACCGCAAGGTCATGGAACTCCAGGGAGATCTCGACCGAGCTCGCCTCATCGACCCCGAGGAGGCCAGCACCGATCAGATCGGGCTCGGTAGTAAGATCAAGTTTCATAACATTTCGACCGACTCGACATTCGAGTACTGCCTGCTAGGACCGTGGGATGGGGGCCCCGATAATGGAGTGCTCTCCTACCTCTCACCACTCGGCAAAGCGATGCTACAGAAGAAAGAGGGCGAAGAGTTCGATGTCGAACTGCCGACCGGTGTCCACAAGGTCAAGGTTCTTGAAATCAGTCGAGGTCAGGTTCCGCAGGAGCAGTAGAAGCGTCGGTGGAACTAGCGTCGGTGGAACTAGCGTCGGTGGAACTAGCGTCGGTGGAACTAACGTCGGTGGAACTAACGTCGGTGGAACTAGCGTCGGTGGAACTAACGTCGGTGGAACTGGCGTCCGTCGAATTGGAAGCCCCCATCAACTGCTCGAGGAATACCGTGGCGAAGGCCCCAGCAGGTAAACTGAAGGAGACCAGCAGACTCTGCTCCTCCTCCTCCCAGGCGACCTGAGGCTCCCCTACCTGGATCCTTAAAGGTCGCCGTGTACCATCGAGTTTCATGCCACGAACATGAGAGAGCCAGGAACCTGGACGCAGTCCCTCTGCGATCAACACCGCACTCTCAATCCGCCCTGCTTCCCCTTCAGGCAACTTCATCTTCTTGCCGAAGATCGGCCCCGTAGGAGAGACCTCCCCGTCCCTGGCGCGCTGCTGGTCTTCGAGCCAACCCGCCTCCTCCATCGAGACATGAAATCGAGACCGTTGTCCCTCCCACTGGCAAATATCTCCGGCCCATGGCAACCAGTACCCATCCTTCGATCTCTCGAGCCGTTCCATCAGAACCCAGTTGAACAGTTCTGCTTGGTAGGCGGAGTAGTACATCCTCCGCAATGCATGAGGGATCCTACGAGCCGCCGCACGAAGATTTCCAGGGTGAGTCTTGAGGGATGTGAGAAGAGCGGCCTCGGTGGTTCTTCCCGGAGGGAGTAGTCGCCTCGCAGCATCGATATCCCCCGCCTCATATGCGCTTCGATAATCCTCTTCGACCCCCTCGCGTGGAGCCAGCAGCAATTCCAGTGCTTCTGAAATCTGTCTTCTCAACAGTGCCGCTCCGACGCGAGCGCCATCGCCGTGCATGCCGAATCGTTGTGGGCCATAAAAATTCGGCAACCCACCGACCGAGATCTCCTCGATCCTTTGCCTGGCACTTTCGAGTACCCCCTTGTCCACCTCACGGATCCGGATCTCGAACTGATTGCCGGCCAGATGTCCGGTTCGAATCTTGTTTTTGTGGCGAGACACCGAGAGCACTCGGATCCAGGGGGCATCGATGGAGACCACATCTCGATCGGTCAGGATCGGCACCGAAAAAGTCTGGGTGGTGATCGCTCGCTTGTCCTTGAAACCGGCAAATCCGATCAGTTCCCGCTTCACACCCAGAGTCCTGGCGATGTGATCGCGAGCCTGAATGGTCGTACGATTACTCTTCTCGATGGTCAGATACAGGTGCTCGCCAGCGCCGCACGGGGTGTAGAGAGGCATCTCCGTGACCTTGAAGTCCTCCCAGCGCTGGCGGATCACTCCGCCGGTCACTGCGATTTCCTGGTTCATCCTGGGCGGCTGATAACCACTCTCTTTGCGGCACTGGAGAACCTCCGCCGGATCGACATCGAGGATTTCCAGATCATCATCTTCGGGGACTTCGGAAAGGGATTCACTCGTCTCGGACTGATTCATCGGTTTCTGATCTCCTGTCCCTAGAGGGACTGCAATGGCCGGGGGGGTCCATCTCCTTCGGAGAAGACCGAAGACTCCACCACCACGGCTGGAATCCCCGAGACGATCGTACCCGGACCCACGTCCGAGGTGATAACGGATCCGGGGAGAACTACTGCTCCTCGACCGACGAAACACCCCGCCAGCACCCTGGATCCCGCCCCCATGAACACCTGATCGCCGATCCTCGACAGGTCATCGAGAGATGTTCCTGCCTCCAGCACACAGGCATCTCCGCAACGAGCGCCAATTCCCAGGCGAACGCCAGGCAGAAGCAGAGAAGCGGTTCCCAGCGAAGCTTCCGATTCGACGCTGCAGCCCTGGTCGATCACGACTCCCGGACCCATCCTCACATCGGCCCCGATTTTGGCCTCGGGAGAGATGATTCCGACCACCTCTGCCGCCAGTTCCTGGCAGCATCGGAGTGCTTCCCACCGTTCTGCTGGGCGCGAGAAGGCGAAGCAGACCGCGGTCGCCCGCTGATCGAGGATGGTCGCCAGTTGGTCGAAGGATCCGACGATTTGGTGGCGCTGGAGGCCACTCTCCTCATCCCATATGACGGGGCTGTCCGATCCACTCCAGGGGATCACACCGATCAAATCCATCGAAGAATGCTGCAGCAAGGCCAGGACCCTGCGCAACTCGATCCCGTAACCCAGGACCAATACCTTTGGCTGAACCATCTGAACTCTTCCTCGCTGCTCGGATGGGCCGATGAACCGCCGCAAGAAGCGGAATCCACCACCCACTGAGTCTCTTCCTGTACAGATGATACAAGTGACATCTCCGGTCGGCACCCGCTTGTTGCCCGGTAATCTCCGATTGTCGGGGTCACTGGCAGAGATTCGAGCAGATGGTGCTTCTTCCCTCCCCTCGGAGGGGTCGAGACGCTAGGATACGCTCTTCTGGAGCCGCTCCAGCGCTCCAAACCTGCGGAACAGGAGCCCCTCATGTCGACTTCCCCGAGCCGCCAACTGGAGACTTTCGCCAATCCTCAGCCGGGACGTGATTACATCATCCAGTTCGACTGTCCCGAGTTCACCTGTTTGTGCCCGCTGACGGGCCAGCCCGATTTCGCCCACTTCGAGTTCGAATACATCCCCGATGTCAGTTGCCTCGAGACCAAATCGTTGAAGTTGTACCTCTGGTCCTACCGCAACGAGGGCGCATTTCACGAGGCGGTGACCAACCAGATCCTCGACGACCTGGTGGCCGCCTGTCAGCCGAGATGGATGAAGGTGACTGGTCGCTTCTTTGTCCGCGGGGGAATCACCCCGACCATCATCGTCGAACACCGCGCCCACGCCACTGAAGAGGCTTGACCCGCGAACATCTGTTCACCATCCTGATCCACGGCTCTGGACCCGAAGATCGGTTCCAGGTTCTCCTGTGGAGGTGATTTGATTCCCCCGACCGCTGATTCGTCCGATCAGAATCGTACCGATCCCACTTCTGCGGGATCCCAATCCGCCCATCCACCGCTCACTGGCAATCGCCTGCAGGTACTGGAATTGCTGCGCCAGAGCGTGCGCCAGAACCGTCCCGCCACGGTGCGAGAGATCGCCCGGCAACTGGGGCTCTCCTCCCCCGCTTCGGTGCATCGACATCTGCGTCGCCTCGAACAGATGGGGCTGATCGAGCGAGACCCAGCAGCCGGGTCTCGCAACTGGCAACCGATCCAGCAGCAACAACACGCCACTTCCTCATCGATCCCGGTGGTGGGACGCATCGCCGCAGGAGAGCCGATCGAAAGTGCTGGTGACGCGACATCGAGGGCGGATGCCACCATCCCGATCGACCCCAAGACCTTTGGATCCGCTGCCACCATCGTCGCACTCCAGATCGAAGGGATGAGCATGAGAGATGCCGGCATCTTGTCGGGAGATCTCGCCATCGTGAGAAGACAGCCGACGGTAGAAAATGGTGAGATCGCCGCGGTCTCCATCGACGGCGAGGGCACTCTCAAGATCTGGCGCGGGCCACATGAGGGTGAAGGAGTCGGTCCACAGAAAACGGTCCGCTCGGTTCGACTTGAGGCTGCGAACTGCGGATTCGAGACGATGGAGATCGATCCTGGCCAGCATCAGGTGGAAGTGTTTGGCAAGTTGGTCGGCATCATCCGTCGCTTCGAACGACACTGAGCGGAGCCACAGAATGGAAATTCGAGAAGAAGAGATTCACGAGGCCCTCGATGAAGTGGTGGCCGCCTTTCGCGGAGGAGCCATCGAGATCCGCTCGCTGGTATGGCGTGGCCGATCTTTTGCCGTCCAGCAGATGCACGCCAGTTGGATCGACCGCTCGATTCAGCCACCGGTCCACGGTTTCACCGTCACTCTGGAAACCGACGACCTGCTGGAACTGGCCTACCAGGAGGGCGACCTGGTCTGGCGTGTCGAGCGCTTATTCCTGCAGTGACCCGCATCTCGCTCCAGTCGCATCTAACGAGTGGCCCCTGCCCCTCGGAAAGATGATTCCGCCTTACCAAAAGAATCGTCCAGGTCGTGAAACTGTCCTCCCCCATCGCGAGCCACCCCTTGCAGGAACTCGCGGTTTTTGCCGTGGATCTGGCCGACCGAGAGCACATGAATGCGCGCCTGTCCCCACCGATTCCAGCGTCGGATGTGCCAGCGAAGCCGATCCCCTTGCTGGACCCGCCCCTCGGTGGGAGCACCCTCGGTGAGTAACATCACCGTATCGGTGCCCGCTTCGAGAACTGCACGGCGCAGCGGCCCGTAAAGGTTTCCTCGCGCCTCCCCGCGCCCCGAGGGAACCTCCTGTGATCCGATCTTTTTCTCCAGTGCCTTGCGGCTGCGCACCAGCGGCTGAACTCTTGGCAGTGCCGGAATACTATGACTACCGAAGTGCACGACCTGGACCATCGCCTCACGAGGTAACTCTCCCAGCACTCGCAGTAATTCGTTCCGCGCAACATCGATGCGCCTGGCACCATCCCCACCAAAACGACCATCCACAGTTCGCGACATCCCACCGGAGACATCGGAAAGGAAGACGATTCGAGTCGAGTCGAGCGGCACACCGTGATATCGAATCACCCGGGTGCCCTGGGTCGGGTCATCGGTATCCTCCGCTCGATCGCCGGCTCCGGTCTGCTCCTCGGCAGCGCCCCCCTCCACCCAGCTCTTACGATGGGCCTTCCACCATGAATCCCACGAACTGAAACTCGAGCCGATGGGAGAACCCTGATCTGGCATCTCGGTGATGAGTTGCAAGGTCGGCCAGAGTCGTGCCAGGGTCGAGCCCTCCAACGTGGAGGCCAAAGGGATCAGCCCGTCGATCAATTCCGCTCGACGACCACGAGGCAAAGCCCGCCCCTCCACTGCCAGGATCTCGAGGCCAGCCCGACGAATCCGTTCGCCCCAGATCCCTTGCCGATCCTTCCAACGATCGGTCACCGCCTCATAGGCCGCGCGACATCCCCGTTCGAGGTCCACCACCACCAGTCCCTGCAGGGCGGCGATGCGCAGTGCTGGCAACTTCTTCTCGGTCAATCGCCGTTCCAGTAGTGCCCTGGCGGCCTCGCCATCGATGACCGCCAACGTGCGCAGCGCTTCTCCCTGGACAAACCATGGAGACCCCCTCTTCGCCTGCTGCGTCACCAACTCGATCATTTTCTTGTCGTGTGCTGAACTCGGTAGTGCTGCCAGTGCACCGAGGGCCATCTCCCGTGCATCGGCGGAGGAAGATCGGCGGACCACCGCCAGTAACTCGCTCTTCAACTCGGCATCGGGCTGCTGGAGGAAGATTTCCGCCAGGATCTCATCGAGCCCCAGCGCTGTTCGATCGTTCGGCTTCGTCTGACCAAAGCCTACTCTCAAGGCTCGGCGCTGCTCGACACTCCACTGCTCGACGATCTGGCCAAAGACCTGATCGCGGACGGTTCCAGAAGGATCGCGCAGCAGTTCCAGCACCTGCTCCACGTCGCCGGGCCCCTGATCCACCCGAAGCCGTGCATCTCGAGCGGCATTTCGTTGTTTCTCGACCGATCGCTGGAGATCGACCCGTTCGGTCGGAGGTTGTGGAATCTGCGCTGCGACTGCGCTGGTCCAGCAGAGCGCCACGATCGTCAGAGCCGTCGACCATCTCGGGCACCCACC
>Ga0209047_1001374_pt1 | contig 17885 bp, 14 predicted proteins | sample SaaInlV_165m_DNA_3_FD_184681 | JGI IMG/M metagenome (GOLD analysis project Ga0209047, IMG submission 184681) | Marine microbial communities from expanding oxygen minimum zones in the Saanich Inlet - Saanich Inlet SI037_S3LV_120m_DNA (SPAdes)... | ecosystem: Environmental > Aquatic > Marine >...
TAATGAGACAAGCATATAAGCATGTCGTTGGGATAGAAACCACATCCAATTCATCCACCAAAGACCATGCTTGGAACGAGATTAGTGGTAGATACACTCCCGTGTCAGATTATTATATTCCAGAAGTGTGGAGAAAACAATCAGACGATAATAAACAAGCTTCTGAAGGTGAGTTAGATGATTTACAACAAAAACGAATGAATCATTTATATGATAGATATTTAAAAGATGTAGAGAGAGTTTATGAAACTATGGTGCAAACAGGTATGGCGAAGGAACAAGCAAGAATAGTATTGCCACTATCCCAATACACCGAAGTTTATTGGACAGCATCATTTCAGGCTATTATGAATTTTATTGATTTGAGAGATGAGAAAACTGCACAGTGGGAAATACAACAATATGCTAAATGTTTAAAAGAAATGATGTATGACATTTATCCTGAAACTGTTAAAATATGGAGTGATGAATATTGGAAATAATTGAGTCAAAAAAAGAATTTGATTATTTTTGGTCTAAATATCAAACCAGTAAGGCTGGACCTGTAATCTATTATGTATTTTCAGATATACATTTACATCCAGCACATAACAGGATATCATTTTTATGTGTACGATTAGATGTTGATTATATATTACCGTTCAATCATAATGATGCTCTAAATTTACCTATTGAATATTTAGATAGGTTAAAAACAGAGAATAAAAAGTATGTGTGGAATAAAAAGAATCTTTTACATCAAATTGATTTTAAACATATGGTAGATATATCTACACTATTATATTTAGAAACTAATAAAGATTATAATGATATTGATGAAGATGATAATTATATATCATTTTGGGATTATAAATTTCCAAATCAAAAAAATCTTAATGATTATATTCCATTATTAAAGCATTATGAATATATTAAAAAACACATGGATGATAATATTTTTAATGATGAGTTTTTAAATTCAAGATATGATTATATGACTAGATTATTATACAATATAGAAAAAAATGGAATACTAAAAAACGATCAATTGGTTTATACACAGTATAATAATTTTACATCAACAGGTCGTCCAAGTAATCGTTTTGGTGGAATGAATTTTGCAGCATTAAATAAAACAGATGGTAGTAGAAAACAATTTATTAGTAGATTTGGTAGTAAAGGTAAATTAGTTGAGTTTGATTATGATGCATATCACTTGAGATTGATTGCAGATGTTTTAGATTTTGAGTTACCAAAAACTTCAGTACATGAATATTTTGCAAAAATATATGGAATTACTTATAAAGAGGCTAAAGTATTAAGTTTTAAATATTTATATGGTGGAGTACCTTTTGATATAGGTAAAAATATAGAATTTTTTGGTAAGGTAAAAGGCTTTGTAAAAAAACTTTGGAAGTTATATATAAAGGATAAATATATAGAATCTTATATTTATAGAAAGAAGATATATAGTAGTAATATGAGTGATATGAATAAGAATAAATTGTTTAATTACTTTATTCAAAATTTAGAAACAGAAAGAAATATGGAAGTATTAAATAATTTGTTACCAAAGATAAAAAAATATAAAAGTAAATTGGTATTGTATAATTATGATTCATTTTTATTTGATTTTCATATAGATGACGATTTAAAATGTTTGCAAACAATTAAATCTATATTAGAACATAATGGTAGGTATCCCGTTAAGGTACATTGGGGAGAAAATTATCACAAAATGGAAGATATAACGGAGAAATTTGAAGCGTGAGTTATTTTAAAAAAATAGTAACAAAATGGTCACAAAAGATTGGTAAGTTAGGTCCAAATTCTAAAAATAAGCATCATATTTTTCATTTAGAAAATGTATTGTTAGAAGAGGGGTGGACTTGGGATGCTATAAATGAATTTGTTTTATTGATGGAAGCTAAACCTTCTGATTCTGAAATAGAGAAGAGGAAGAAGGATAAAATTAAATATACCAAGAAAACTAAAGATGGTACTAAAGAAATAGAAATTCAGGCGGGATCTGCAGCTGATGATCCCGAACACGACGCTCACGACAAAGCTCATCAATATGTATATGGAGAAAAACCAGAAGGTGAAGATGATACACAAACGAAAGCACCAATGGATTTTGATAGACCTGGTAGTAAGAAAAAAGAAGACCCTAAACCTAAAGCTTCACAAATATATAAAGATATAAAACCTGGAGAACTAATGACAGGTGCGGATTCAGATATTAAACAGACAGGATTAAAATATGGTTATAATGAAATAAAAGATAAAAAGACAGGTAAAACTATATTCAAACCAGCACCTGGAAATGCTGGTTCTATGTTGAATGAAATAGTTTCTGGTGAGGTAGCACAAATTTTAGAACAAAATCCAGGATTATCCGATAAAGAATTAATAGATTTATTACAGAAACAATTTGGTAATACTAAACTTTTTAAAGAAAATTCCAAAGATGTTAAGAAAACAGCGGGCGGGATATCTACCAAAGCAGTACCTGAAGGACAAAATAGAGAACTTTATAGTAAGTTAATGATATCAGTGGCATCAGGTAGAAGGAAATATAATAAATCTAATAGAGAAGCTGAACAGAATGGATTTAAAAATCCAAAAATGGAAAATTATTATGGACATTCAGATTCTTTTGAATCGATGGTGAATGATATAAAGGGTAAACAGGTTATTGGACCAGATGGAACTCCAATAGAGTTTGAAGAAGCTGAAGAACTTATTAGGTCTGGCGGAGGCGGAGATAATCCTTCTGATACTGCTACTTTAGTATCTGATTCAGATTCAGATAGAGTAATTATGACTTTTCATTCTGATAAAGATAGTACTGAAGCAATAATTGCTCAATCTTCCGCAAAAGCTGAAGCTGGTGCAAATCAAGATAATGTACAGAAATTAGTTGATAGTAAGTTACTGGAACCAGAACAAGCTGAAGCAATAATGGGTGAAAATCAGGAATATGTAGAACAACAAGCTGAGATTGAGAGAGAATTAAAACAAGTTAGTGGTACTCCAGCAAAATTTTTCCAAGATAACGTTACATTAGAAGATGCTTTGAAAAGTATACATAATGATACTAATCAAGATGGTAGTTCAGATAAAGAAAAAACGTCTACTAAATGGAATTCAACAGCAATTAAGGGAAAAAGTGGACCTAATACAAATTTATTAAAATATTTAGATAATCAAGAAGACCCAAGTGATGAAGAATTGTTGGAAGCTTTTTTAGCATTCATGGTAGATGAAAATAAAAAGAAAGATCCAACTAATAACCAAATAACACTTATGGATAGATTGAATAGAAGGTGGGCTAATAAAGGTGCTCCAGATGTAGATCCAATGATTGAAGATATAAGAAATAGAACAATACAGAATGAAACTGATTATATAGAAAGACAGGATGCAATTAAAATAAATTATGGTGGTACACAGATAGGGGTTGGAACATTTTTAGAAGGGAATACAATTTTTAAACAGTTTCATTTAGAGGCTATGAATCCGGAATCAGAAAAGGGAGTACATAAATACAAAGGTATGTTTGAAACAAATCATGGAGGTCTTTCTGTAGATGGAGAGGTGTTAAGAAAGTGTATTCCTGGAGTAAATAATAAAGAAGATTTTGTGACAAGGTTTGAGGTAGGAGAAGCTTCAGATCAAAAAGGAGTTAGGGGCAGTCAAAAGGGTAGGACTACTGGTAGTAAAAAAATTGTTTATGCTATACAAGAAAAGACTAATCCAGATACGGGAGAAGTAACAACTGAAAGAGTAGAAGTTGGAGTTAAGGTGGCTAGAACTAAGTCAGGAAAACTTGGTAAGTTACAAACAGTTTATCAATGGTCAGATAATATGAAAAAATGTTTTTCAAAAGACGGTAAGCGTGGTTAATTAGTATGAAAACACAACTACTTTGCACTTTTGCAAAAAAGAACAATTTAAATGAGATAATTGATATTATTATTAGTTGTAATACAATTTTGTTTGATAAAATATATGTTTTTAATAATACACATGAGCCTACTAATTTGATTTGTACATATAATGTTGAGTTTGAAACAGATTTTATGGAAGGAATACCAAATACAATTTCACTACATAGAAAAAAACATACCAATACTTTATATACAATAAATGCATTAAATAAAATTATATTACAGTTAAACAATGGAATACTTGATAAAAAACTCCCAATACCCTGGGATGATTATCGTAATTGTATTTTATTATATAATGACGATAAATTGGTAGAGATAAAAACAAAAATTCATAAAGTAGTATTAGTTTCAGAGTGGGGAATGGAAGATTAGGTTAAATTTAAGTTATATGGAATACAGGTTTTATTATCCAGATTTTAGAATACATAAAGAACATACATTAAAATCCAAAGAATTAAATAAAATATTTGGACAACCTATTGCATTTTGGTATGGATCATCCCCATATAAAAAGGCAAAGAAGATTCAAAAACGAATTAAAAGATTATTTGATAGAGCGGATCCGTATTTACCTTATATTGTTATATATTCTATACCAGATAGAGATTTGGGTCATTATGCTAAAGGTGGAGAAATTAATCAAGGAGACTATATAGATTTTATAAAAGATGTAGCAAAGGGGATAGAAGATAAAGCTCCAATAGTAATATATGAACCAGATGCATTAGCGCAGTCATTTGATATGAAATATGAAGAAAAACAGAAAAGAATTAGATTAATTAGAAAAGCATTAAAATTTTTACATAAAGGATGTAATGCTAAGATATATTTAGATGTTGGGCATCCATATTGGTTAACAGTGGATGAAGTTATAAATATTTTGAGTAAATTTGATAAAGAATCTTATGAAGGGTTTGCTTTAAATACATCAAATTTTGTTTCTACGGAACAATGTATGAGTTATGGAGATAAAATATCTGATAAAATAGATAAGCATTATGTGATAGATACTTCTAGAAATGGGTTTGGATATACAGGTGATTGGTGTAATCCAAAAACAGCAGTGATAGGTAAGTTTCCAACTACTAAAACTAATAATGAATTGTGTGACGCATTTTTATGGATTAAACCTATAGGTGAATCGGACGGGAAACAAAACGGTGGACCTAAAGCAGGTAGGTTTTATTATGAGTATGCTATTAATATCATTAAAAATTCAAAAAAAATTGGTAGTTTGTAAAACTACTTAGCTACTTATATGTGAATGGTTCTTAAATTGATTGACCATTTACAATTAATAATTAATAATTAAAACATACATATAGGAGATTAACAAATGGATTTAGATCTAGTAAAACGACGCTTAAATCAGTTACAAGCAACAAATCAAAGAACATCCGTTCTTTGGAAACCACAACCAGGAACACAAATTATTAGAATTGTACCTTATAAATTTAATAAGGACAATCCTTTTATAGAATTATTTTTCCATTATAATTTAGGTGGAAAATCTTATCTATCACCAATTTCTTTCGGTCGTCCAGACCCAATAGAAGAATTTGCTCAGAAGCTGAAAACTTCTGGTAATCGTGATGATTATAGATTAGGTAAGAAATTAGAAGCAAAAATGAGAACTTTTGCTCCAGTAGTGGTACGAGGTGAAGAAAAAGAAGGAGTAAAATTCTGGGGATTTGGTAAAACAGTTTACCAGGAACTTCTTTCAGTTATTTCAGATCCAGATTATGGTGATATTACAGACCCATTAAATGGACGAGATGTTAATGTTGAATTTAAAACAGCAGAAGAAACTGGGGCTACTTTCCCATCTACTGCTATTAGAGTTAAGCCAGTAACGGCTCCAATTTCAGAGGATAAAAATATTCTAGAATTGGTATCAGATTCACAACGTGAACTCACAGAAATTTATCAGGAAAAGACTTATGATGAACTTACTGAGATTTTAAATGATTGGCTTGAAGGTAAAGGTGATGAAAAAGATGATACTAAATCAGGTGAATCAGTTACTTCAGATAAAGTTGCAGAAACTACAAAAACTGTAGAATCTGTATCATCAGCTTTTGATGAATTATTTAATCAAAACGCTTAAAGAATAGGATATACAGATGTCTGTACGGGATGAGTTAGCTGATGTCCTTGCTGATACTTTAAATAAGAAGTTTAAGGACATGAAAGTGGCGTATTTTTTGGATGGGTCTGATAGTACGCCAACCGATATAAAAGAGTTTATTTCTACTGGTTCAACTGTGTTGGATTTAGCAATATCTAATAGACCAAATGGTGGAATTGCAGTAGGTAGAATTACAGAACTCAATGGATTGGAATCTAGTGGTAAATCTTTAGTTGGAGCTCATATTCTAGCTGAAACCCAAAAGAAGAATGGTGTAGCAGTATATATTGATACAGAAACGTCAGTAAGTCATGATTTTTTAGAAGTTATTGGCGTAGATGTAAGCAGTATGTTATACTTACATTTGGAAACAGTTGAAGATATATTTGAAGCTATTGAAGAAATAGTTTTACAAGTTAGAAGTTCGGATAAAGATAGATTGGTGACAATATTAGTAGATTCACTTGCAGCGGCAACAACTAAGGTTGAATTAGATGCAGACTTTGATAAAGATGGTTGGGCTACTGCAAAAGCAATTATTGTTTCCAAAGCTATGAGAAAAATTACTCAAATGATTGGGCGACAAAAAGTTGCTTTAGTATTTACAAATCAACTCAGACAAAAACTAGGAGTAATGTTTGGAGACCCTTGGACTACAAGTGGTGGAAAGGCATTACCATTTCATGCGTCGACTAGAATTAGATTAAAAAACAAAGGTCAAATAAAAGATTCTAAGAAGAATGTTATTGGAATGACTATTCTAGCGCAAGTTGTAAAAAATAGATTGGGACCTCCACTAAGAAAAGCGGAGTTTCCTCTTTATTTTGAGAGTGGTATCGATGATGAAGGTAGTTGGCTAACTATAATGAAAGAACATGGTATAGCTAAAGTTGCTGGAGCTTGGTACTCCTTACCAATAATTGATTTGGAAACTGGGAAAGAAATAGAAGTAAAGAAATTTCAATCTAAAGATTTTGCTGATATGTTAAAAGATGAAGATCTAAAAGAATATATCTATAAACTCATCTGTGATAAAGTTGTTCTAAAGTATGATAAAAGTGCTTTAGGAATTGACGATGTAGAAATTACAGATGGGGTGGATGATGAATAAAAGATATGTCAGTATACTTGAAGAAATTAAGAAAAAAGGCGGTAGTTTAGATGGTGGTCACTTCAATGATAAGGTACTTATTGTAGATGGTCTGAATACCTTTATAAGAGTATTCAGCGTTATGCCAACTCTCAATGATGATGGAATTCACATTGGGGGAATAGTTGGCTTTCTAAAAAGTATAGGTTACGCAATCCATCTTTTCAATCCCACCCGAGCCATCATAGTATTTGATGGTAAGGGTGGGAGCACCCGCCGTCGTAAGTTATTTCCTGAATATAAAGATGGTAGAAAACCAAAGAGTAGATTAGTGCGCACATATGATTTTGCTAGTGAGGACGATGAGCGAAAGAATATGATGAAACAATTACAATCTGTAATTGAGTATTTACAATTATTACCAGTTACAATTTTAGCTATGGATAATATTGAAGCAGATGATGTTATAGCTCATTTATCTAAACAAATTTTTGATGAAAGTGACGTGGTTATATCATCTACTGATAAAGATTTTCTTCAACTTATAAATCATAGAATCAAAGTATATAGTCCTACTAAAAAGAAAATATATGATAGGGATGCAATATATGATGAATATGGAATACCATCAAAAAACTTTTTAACTTATAGAATATTAGAAGGAGATAAATCTGATAATATTCCTGGTGTACGGGGCGCTGGACTTAAAACTATCATAAAAAGATTTCCTAAAATAACAGATAGAGATGAACCATATTATACATTAGAAGAATGTATAAAAATTTCAGAAGAAAAGAAAGATGAATTAAAGTTATATGAAAGTGTGGGTATTTGTAAAGAACAATTATTTCTTAATAGAAAATTAATGCAATTATTTAACGTAGATATCACACCTAGTAGTAAGATGAAAATTATGGATATAGTTGAAAGTAATATAACAGAATTAATAAAATTTAAATTTGAAACTAAGTTCGTTCAAGATAAATTATTTACAGCATTGCCGAATTTACAGGGTTGGTTAACTCAAAATTTTACACAATTGAATAGATACGCAAGGATGAGTCATGGGAAGAAAGCGTAAATATTTTACAGAAAAACAACAACAGTTAGCTCAGAGAAAATGGCAAATGGAGCATTATGAGCGTAATAAGGAAGCTTTACGTAAAGTTGCTAGGGATAGGTATAGAAAGAAAAGACGAGACGAAATAACGGAAGAACGTAGAAAGCAATTATATGGTGAGTAATGAATCTTATTCAATTGAAGATGTTAAAATTTCTGAATTCGTTGCGATAGATCAGGTAAATGCATTAGATATAGTATTTAATAATCATTATTCAAAAATTATGCCAAGATTAACTAAACATTTTCTTGGAAGTTTTATTAATAAGAAATTAGTAGGGGTTATTACTCTTGGGTGGGGAGTCCAGCCACTCAATACTATTAAAAAATTATTCCCTTCTTTACAATCAAAAGATTATTTAGAGATAGGTAAAATGTGTATGTTAGATGAATTACCAAGAAATTCAGAATCTATAATTTTATCTAAAATGTTTAGGTGGGTTAAGGAGAATAGACCAGATATAAAATTAATTTATACTTGGGCGGATGGTATATTAGGAAAACCAGGATATGTTTATCAAGCAGCTAATTTTTTATATGGTGGGTTTATAACTACTGATTTATACTTATCTGAAACTGGTGAAAGAGTTCATCCAAGAACAGCACAAGCTTATTTGAAAGATAAGAAAGGTGTTAATATAGGTAGGAGACCTAATAAAGAGTTTTTAATTAATAACAAATGGAGTCATTATAGAGGCAGACAATTTAGATATGTCTACTTTTTGTGTAATAAGAGAGAAAAAAAAAAGATTATTGGCAGAAACTACTTTAGAGTGGGGCAGAAAATATCCTAAAGATAAAGAATTGGTTTGGAAGAAAAAAGATTTTACAGATGGGTCGTGGAGTTTTGTAGATAAGATAGAATGGCAAAGTACTTCGCCACTTAAATATAATAAATCTGCTATAAAAAATAGTAGAGTAGTATCAACATATAATAAAGCTAAGGAGTTTTTTGATTTCGATGGATAGTAAACTAATAAACGGAAATAGTTTAGAAGTTTTAAAAGATTACGATGATAATTCAGTAGATTTACTTTGTACTGATCCACCATATGGATATGGATTTATGGGAAAGTCTTGGGATCAAACACTTCCATCAAAAGATATATTTAGAGAATGTTATAGGGTATTGAAACCAGGTTCATTTGCATTCGTTATGTCAGCTCCACGAAGTGATGTTCAATATAGAATGGTTCAATTGTTAGAGGAAGTTGGATTTGAAGTTGGGTACACACCTATCTATTGGGCATACGCAACAGGTTTTCCAAAGGCATTAAATATCGGTAAATCTGTTACGAAACGAGGTGATATAGATGAAGCCAAAAAACTTGATGGAAGTTACGCAGGATACCAACCAAAACCTGCAGTAGAAGTAGTAATTGTGTCAATGAAACCATTAGAACAAAAAGGTTATGTAGACCAAGCACTTGATAATCAAAAGGGCGTAACTTGGTTAGATGATTGTAGAATACCATTTGCAGGTATGAGTGATGAGGAACAATTTGAAAAAGACAATGTTGCTGGTATGATGAACTTTGATGGGAAATATGAAAAAGGTGAAGGTAAGATGTATGACGGTGGATGGGAAAAACCAAAGAGAGACGGGTTATCAAGAGGAACACATGCATCAAGAAAATCTAAAAATGATACAGCAGAAGCATCACCATTCGGTAGATTTGCAGCAAATTTATTAGTAAGTGATAATGTATTAGATACTGGTAAGAAAATAAAATCAACTGGTGGTAGATCATATCAAAACACAAATGAGATGTATAGTGGTGGTTGGGCATATGATGAAGAAGGCACAGGAGAGAATCCAGGTAAAGGAGATGAGGGAGATTTTAGTAGATATTATAGTTTAGATGAGTGGTGGAAACATAGAATGAGTAGATTACCAGAAGAAGTTAGAAATACATTTCCATTTTTGATTGTTCCCAAGGCGAGTAAGTCAGAAAAAAATATGGGATTGGATAATCTTGAAAAGAAACAAAAGATATATAATGGTCAAAGTCCAGAACCAAGTAACGATATGAAGGGAGTGAAGAAAAAATTTACCACACAACCAACTAAAAACAACCACCCAACAGTAAAACCAATCCAACTATTCAGTTATTTAGTAACACTTGGTAGTAGAAAAGATGATGTAGTGTTAGACCCATTCATGGGTAGTGGAACTACACCAATAGCTTGTGTAACATTAGATAGAAAATACTTGGGAATAGAGAGAGAAGAAGAATATTTTAAGATTGCCGAAGCGAGAGTAGAGAAGGCAAAAAATCCAGCAAATTTAGTTAAACACGAGTTCTTTTAATATGTCAGATACATTAATACAATTCGGACACTCATTCCAAAAGAAAATAATAGTATTATTATTATTCAATAGACGTTTTTTACAAACTATTAGTGATATTATTTTATCAGAATATTTTGATTCTGATGCAGATAAGTGGTTAGTTAGATCTATTAAGAAGTATTATGAAAAATATAAAGTAGAACCTACATTAGAAGCATTGAAAATACAAATAGATGATATTTCTTCTGAAGTGTTGAAAAAATTAGTAATAGATAATTTAAGAGAGGTGTTTCAACATCGAGAAGCTACAGATTTAGTATTTGTGGAAGAGAAAATTTTAGAATTTTGCAAGAATCAGAATTTAAAACAGGCAATTATGGATTCTGTGGATATGCTAGAGCGACATGATTATGATGGAATAAAAACAGTTATTGATGTAGCTATGAAAGCTGGGACTACTAAAGATTTAGGACATGATTATGTAGAGGGATTAGAAGAAAGATTAACTCAGTCTACTAGAGAAACAGTACCAACTGGATGGGAAATTATTGATGAAATAATGTCTGGAGGACTAGGTAAGGGTGAGCTTGGAGTTTTAGTTGCACCAGCGGGTATTGGTAAGACTTGGATGTTACAGAGGATAGCACATCATGCGTTATGTATTGGAAAAAATGTTTTACATTATACATTAGAATTAAATCAATCTTATATAGGATTAAGATATGATACTATATTTTCAGGCATACCAACGAGTGAAATAAAATATCAAAAGGAAGCCGTTAGAAAAGCTTTGGAAAACGCTAAAGGAAACTTATTAATAAAATATTTTCCAACTAGGTCTGCGTCAGTACAAACATTGAATTCACATATGAAACAAGTAGAATTAAGTGGCATAAAGCCAGATATCGTTATAGTAGATTATGCAGATATTATGAAAGATATTAGTGGTGGTGCAGAGTTAAGACACCGATTGGGAAATATATATGAAGATCTACGAGGATTAGCGGGGGAGATGGAAATACCTATATGGACTGCATCACAAGCTAATCGTTCAGCGTTAGAAGAAGATGTGATTGATGCCAGCAAAGTTGCAGAGGCATATAGTAAAGTTATGACTTCAGATTTTGTTGTAAGTCTTAGTAGGAAGATTGAAGATAAGGCGTCAAATACTGCCAGAGCTCACGTGATTAAAAATAGATTTGGTATAGATGGTATAACATATCCATGTACTATGAATACACATACTGGGTTAATAAATGTTCATAGACCTTTATCAAAAATGGGAGTGGAAGCTTCTAAGAAAATGAAAAGTTCTGAAGATTTTATGAAACAAACCGCACGAAATGCATATAAAGTATTAGTTCCAGATGCACAAAAAAGTAGTGAAGAAAAAACTTCTGATAAAAACTTAGATGGTTTTGAGTAATTTTACAAAATACATAATTATATTTTAATATATATTGTATTTATTATTGGCGATAGGTAAAAAATTTTTTAATATTGGGGAAGAAATTTTTCCCTACTTTTAATGGGAAAAATATTTTGGGAAGAAAAAGAATATACCAAACCAAAAAAGAGCAGTTAGTTGCTAGGCGAACACGACAAAGAAGATATTATTGGAAACATAGAGAATCAATTCTTGAAAAAAAGAAGAAGGTTTATTGGTTAAAGAAATATAAAGGATATGAGGAGTTGTAGTGGAAAAATTTAAGTTATCGGAAAATTTTATAAATAAGTACAAGAGGAAAAGACCACCTTTTGGTTTTAATGGTTTAGGTGAATTGGTTTATATGAGAACCTATTCTCGTATTAAAGAAAACGGTAAAAATGAGAGATATTGGGAAACCATTAAACGGGTTGTAGAGGGAACATATTCAATGCAAAAGAATTGGATTGATCAACATCAACTTGGTTGGAATGCTTGGCAAGCTCAAAAGTCAGCTCAAGAAATGTATGATAGAATGTTTAGTATGAAATTTTTACCACCAGGACGTGGGTTATGGGCAATGGGAACTGCTATAACAGAAGAAAAGAATCTTTATGCTGCTCTTAACAATTGTGCTTTTGTATCTACTAAAACACTAAAAGAAGATTATTCAAAACCATTCTGTTTCTTAATGGATGCCAGTATGTTAGGTGTAGGAGTAGGATTCGATACCAAAGGTGCAGGTGAGATTATAGTAAAGGGTATAAATAGAGATAGAAATGAAGAAATATTTGTGATACCTGATACAAGAGAGGGTTGGGTAGAATCTTTACGATTATTATTAGAGTCTTATTTTCACGCAACGGCACCTGTTACATTTGATTATACAAAGGTTAGGCCTGCGGGTGAACCAATAAAAGGTTTTGGTGGGGTATCAAGTGGACATGAACCATTAGAAGAAATTCACGAAGAAATTAGAAAAGTATTAGAGGTTAATTCAGGCGAACCAATTACCATAACTACAATTGTTGATATAATGAACCTTATTGGTAAATGTGTCGTGGCAGGGAACGTAAGACGAACAGCAGAGATTGTGTTCGGTGATCCAGACTCAGAAGAATACTTAGATTTAAAAAATTATAAAGTAAATCCACACCGTGAAAAATTTGGATGGACTTCAAACAATTCAGTATTTGCAGAACTTGGTATGGATTATAATGAGGTATGTAAAAGAATTACAGACAATGGTGAACCAGGATTAGCTTGGTTAGATAATATGAGAAGTTATTCACGAATGAAAAATGGTAAAGATAATAAAGATCATAGAGTGTCTGGTGGAAATCCTTGTCTTGAACAATCACTTGAATCATATGAGTTATGTTGTTTAGTAGAGACATTTCCAAACAATCACGATTCATTAGAGGACTATCAAAGAACATTAAAGTATGCTTACTTGTACGCAAAAACAGTTACATTAGGTAAAACCCACTGGTCGGATACTAATAGGGTTATGTTACGTAACCGAAGAATCGGTTGTTCAGTTAGTGGCGTTGCACAATTTATCACAAAACATGGAATGGAAGAGTTAAGGAAATGGTTAGAAGAAGGTTATGATACAATACAAGATTGGGATTGTATTTATTCTGATTGGTTTGCAATACCAAAATCAATTAAAACTACTTCAGTTAAACCAAGTGGCACAGTTTCCCTTTTGGCTGGAGCTACTCCAGGTTTACATTATCCCGAAAGTCGTTTCTATATAAGAAGAATGAGATTATCAAATCAATCTGATTTAATAGAACCTTTAGAAAAAGCTGGATATAAATTAGAGCCAGCATTTGGTTCCGAGGATACTACGATGGTTGTAGAAGTTCCTGTTGATGTCGGTGAGGGGATTAGAACAGCTAAAGAATTGTCAATTTGGGAACAATTTAGTTTAGCTGCATTTATGCAACGCCACTGGGCTGACAATCAAGTTAGTTGTACAGCCACATTTGACCCTGATACGGAGTCATCAGAACTACCACACGTTTTAAATTATTTTCAGTATTATTTAAAAGGTATATCATTATTGCCAAGATCAAACGGGGGTGCTTACAAACAAATGCCATATGAAGCTATTACAGAGAAAGAATATAAGAAACAAGTTAAAAAACTTGGTTATTTAAGTTTTGTAGGCGTTGAAGGTGAAGAAGCAGAAATAGACAAATTCTGTAATTCTGATAGCTGCGTCGTAGAGTATATTCCAACCACAAAAAAATAGTGAATAGTTTATTGTAATAATGTCAGTTGAGAGATACTTTTATTCAATTGGCATAAATCACCAAAAAAGAAAATTTATCATAAATTAAGAAAAAATGAAATTAGTAAAAAATTAAATTGCAAGTATTACGAAATTAATGAATATAGTACTTGACTTGTATAGGTTTTATGTTGTATATTAACGTATGTTAAAATGGAGAAATACATAGTTGTACCAGAACGTATATTTTGATGGAAGAACAATTCATCTTTGGGATGATAAATTAGGTTATAAGAAATTTTCTAATAAGAGATATGCTTTTTTACCAGATAAAAATGGAAAATATATCGCGTTAGATGGGAATAGAGTTAAAAAGGTTTTTAGATACGATAAAAAGAACTCTGACTTATATGAAGGTGATATACCTGCAGTTACTAGGGCTTTAGTTGATAATTATACTCAAAGTGATGAACCTTCTATTGGTCATAAAGTTATGGTTTTTGATATCGAGGTAGAAGTTACCGACGGATTTCCATCACCAGCAAAGGCAGAAAATAAAATAACTTCTATTGCATTATGGGATAGTCTTACAGACGAATATTATTGTTATGTTTTAGACTTAGAGAATAAACTTGAGATTGAATCAGAAAACCGAGTATTAAAAAATGGTAATAATACTATACTTGGTTATAAATCAGAAGTTGAGCTGTTAAATGCATTTTTTGGTAAGTATTGTGAGATAAGACCAACAATTATTACAGGATGGAATACAGATAATTTTGATATACCATATTTGTATAATAGAGCAACTCAAATATTAGGTACTGAGATAGCTAATTTGTTATCACCAATAGGAGTTGTTAAATATTCAGAATACAGACGAAAATTTGAAATAGCAGGAGTATCATCTCTAGATTATTTAGCTTTATATAAAAAGTTTACACCAAATGAAGTTAGTTCATATAGGTTGGGAGATGTAGGTTTTAATGAGGTTGGAGTTAATAAAGTTGAGTATGAGGGAACACTTAATGGGTTATATGAGAATGACAGAAAAACGTTTGTAAAGTATAATTTAACTGATGTTAATATAGTTGTAGAGCTAGATAAGAAATTAGATTATATTGAAACTTCGAGAGGTATTTGTCATATTGGTCATGTATCATATGAAGATATTCTTTGGAGTTCTCGTTATTTAGAGGGAGCTATTTTAACTTATTGTAAAAAGAGAAATATTGTAGTACCTAACAAGAATCCTCATGGTAGGCAAATGATGGGTAACGAAGATAAATTTGCTGGTGCTTATGTTCAAGACCCAATAAAAGGTAGACACGAATGGGTTTATGATTTAGATATTACTTCTATGTATCCGTCTGTAATTAGGTCTTTAAATATATCACCTGAAACTAAAGTTGGTAAAGTTTTGGGGTGGGATGCTGGAGAATTTATTAAAAAAGATAATAAAAAAACATATACATTAATGAGTGGTAAAGAGGAAATTTGTAAGTATAATGAAAAGGAATTAAAAAATTATTTGAATACTACGAATGTTTCTATAGGTTCTAATGGAGTGTTATATAGAATGGATAAAGAAGGATTGATTCCTGCTATTTTGTCACAATGGTTTGATACACGGGTAGAATATAGAAAATTAGCAAAGCAATTTCATGAAGAAGGAAATGAACAACAATTTCAATATTATGATAGACGACAATATTTACAAAAGATTTTATTAAATTCGTTGTATGGAGTATTGGGATTACCTGTTTTTAGGTTTTATGATGTAGATAATGCTGAAGCTACTACTTTGACAGGACAAGAACTTATTAAATTTAGTAAAAAACTTGTTAATCTTTATTATAATAAAGAGTTGGGAACAACGGATGAAAATTATGTTATCTATATAGATACAGATTCTATTTTTGCATCAGCTACACCATTGGTTAAAGCAAGACATAAAGGAATTGATATTAATGCTGAAGCAACTATGACACATCATATTATTAACATAGCTGATGAAATTCAGGGGTTTTTGAATAAAAGTTATGATTTGTTTGCAGAGAGATTTTTAAATTTAGATAAACATTATTTTGAAATTAAACAAGAGGTTATTGCAAAAAGTTCTCTTTTCATAACAAAGAAACGATATGGGATGAAAATCATAAATGATTCTGGACGTAAAGTAAATAAAATTCAGGTTAAAGGGTTGGATACTGTTCGTAGTAGTTTCGCGATAGGTATGAAGACTTTATTATCAAAAATTTTGGATGATATTTTAGTTGCAGTACCTAAAGAAAAAATTGATGAAAGGATTTTTAAGTTTAAAAAAGCTATGAAGGCGATGAGTTATGATGAAATCTCATCACCTACTGGCGTAAAACGAATAGATAAATTTAAGTGTAGTATGGATAGAGAGACTGGATTGCCTGTAAATGCTCCAGGAGGAAAAATTATTACTACTTATTATGAAAAAGCCACACCAGTTCATGTTAAGGCTTCTATGGCATATAATGATATGATAGAATATTATAAGATAAAAAGATATCCTAAAATATCTAATGGAGAAAAAATAAAATGGGTTTATTTAAAACAAAATCCATTAAATTTGCCAGTTTTAGCATATAAAGGGTTTGATGACCCAACAGAGATTTTAGAATATATAAAAATTTATATAGATGTAAACAAAATGTATAAACAAGCATTAAGTAAAAAAATTGATATGTTTTATCAAGCTATGAGTTGGGATAACCCAATTGATAAAAGATATACATTAGAGAAGTTTTTTTAAATTTTGAGAATAGTTAATGATATATATATGTATATATACCATTTTAAATTAATAAATAATAAATAGGAGTTGTAAAATAATGAATAAAGTACTTTTAGAAAGATTCATTAGTAAGTATACGCTGGGAGATAATGTTCAATCAGTAGTACTTAAAATTAAAAATAATGTTTTATCGACAGAATTTATCACACCAGAAAAATCCCTTTTAGGCAAATTAGCATTAAATGATTTTGAATTTGACGATGTAGAATTGGGAGTTTATAATACTTCACAACTTTCACGTATGTTGAATGTATTGGGAGAAGATGTTAAATTAACTGTTACAAAATCGGAAGATATAGCTATATCTATTAAAATAGAAGATACAAATGCAAGTATAAATTTTATGTTGAGTGATAAAACTGTTATTCCAGTTGTACCTGCAATGAAAAATGTACCAGAATTTCAACTTACACTTGAGATTGATAGCAATTTTATGGCTAGGTTTATAGCAAGTAAAAATGCTTTAACAGATAAAGAAACATTTACAGTAGTTACAGATAAAGATAGAGAAACGTGTGATTGTATATTAGGATATTCAAGTATAAATACAGATAGAATTACAATACCCGTTAATGTAGACCAGTTTACTGATATGGATTTGTTATCATTTAATGCAGATCTTTTTGGTAAAATTCTACAAGCTAATAAAGAATGTAGTGGTGGAAAATTAGAAATTTCTACACAAGGATTAGCCAAAATTACATTTAAAGTAGATAATTATCACGCAATTTACCATTTAGTAGCGACACAAAGTGCGGACTAATTATATATACAATTTAGATTGTATAGAAGGTCTTAAAACTCATGTATTAGATGAGTCTATA